>Ga0247841_10000058_pt1 | contig 269856 bp, 210 predicted proteins | sample LaCruzMarch2015__2_FD_192410 | JGI IMG/M metagenome (GOLD analysis project Ga0247841, IMG submission 192410) | Freshwater microbial communities from meromictic Lake La Cruz, Castile-La Mancha, Spain - LaCruzMarch2015_18m | ecosystem: Environmental > Aquatic > Freshwater > Lake | place: Spain... | reverse complement strand
GTGTTGGTTTGCAAAAGAATATTTTATAGAAACGGAAAACTATTGTCTTGGTGATTAAAAATATTTAATGTGCTAAAATAAAAAGGCATCACCAAAATTTAGCTCATTGTGCAACACGCTCTTCAGGTACCTGTTTCAGGAGGACACCGGCATTGTCAGTGCCGTAAACTCCAACGGTAATGTAAATATTCTGCGGTATATATCCGAATTCATTCTGAACATTAAAGGCACCTTCAAGTACTGAACCTACAGCTTTTGACGGAGAACCGGAATTATCAAACCAGCCAAGCCAGTTATTTGTGCTTTCATTTGCCAGGAACAAAGACCAACCGGCAACCTGACCTGCTTTAGCCCAGGGTGCGGCAACCGGATTTCTGAGAGAGTCTGATATTATTATGAAAACATCTCCGCCGGCAGTTGGTGCAGGGTTTGTTGCCACATAAAGTTCCGAACCATTCCAGCCAATGTTAAGAGTCTGGTTCTGGTTTGAAATCTGCAAATTTGCCGAAGCGTCTAACTGGCCGTCCATTACAAAAGTCTGAGACGAAGAAGTATCCCCGAAAGATATGTGAAAATCCTGTCCGTTATTGTTATTCCATGTATTATCGTTGAAGTGAAGTACAAAAGCAACCCGGTCAATGCTTTGAGCGGAGTTGTTAAACGGCCCTATTTTCAGAGTGAGATTATTTGAAGTATCGGGTCCCTGGAAAGGTGTTTCAACTGCAGGTCCGCTGCTATTAAAAAGGGCTGTTCCTGCTGGCCAGTATACGGTATTAGGAGTATTCCACGTGCTGCCGGTATTATTAACGCCCCAGTGTAGTTTCCCTCCTTTTGTTGAACCGGCTGTTATTGTAATCGTATCATTCTTGGTCGGATTCAGCGGAGTCCACGAAACGCCTGTGTTTGTGCCCCCGCCCCCGCCGGAGTTTTCACCAATCCAGCAATGTCGGATTGGGGAGCGGCCAATATTGTTATTGCTGTCAACGGATTCGAGATAGTAATCGATTAATTTACTGTTTAGGCCTGTGATCGAAGCCGTGAATTCCTTCGCTTTAACTATCGGTAATGGATCTGTAGTTGACGGTTTGGAAGTACCGGTCATGTCAATGTCTGTCCAGGGACCTACTTCAGAACCTCCCGTGTATGTTTCGTTATCGGTGGAAAGAGGTGAGTTTGTCCCATCCACATCCAGTCGGTATTTTAATTTTACTGATTTTAATCCGCTTTTGTCATAAACGTAAGACCATATCTGAACATTGTTAGTTTGTGATATGCCCCACTCTGTACCCCCCGGATTGTATGGCTCACGCTGCGGCAGGAATATTGTCGGAGGGGTGAGATCTGTACCCGTAACCTGTGATGCAAATTGAATTGCCTGATTCGAAGCACGTGTCGGATGTGAGTCCCAGATTCCGTTCATGGAACCGTCCCAGTACCAATAATCGCTTGATTCACCGACAAGTAGATATCTCCATGCCTCAATTGTGTTGGAATTCGAAGGGGAAATCTGCTCAGCTGTATGGACAAAATTCTGTGCGGCAGTCAATACTCCCCATGAGTTCATGTCAGGGCTATAACCGTTATAAGGATCACCTAACCATTTCTTGAATTCCGGATCTCCGTTATCTGCCCCGCTCCAACTTCCGTCTTCAACATGAATTACGTCGTTGAGATCCGGGGGAAACATCTGGAGATAATCCTGAACAGTCGTACACACAAATCTGGTTGAGTTTGACTGTAACCAGTTTACAAAAGCTTGAAAGTTTGATCCATAGTAAGAATCGCTTCCGCCCCCATAATTATCACCGTCGTGGTGCAACACAATCAGGATAGGGTGAGCAGGATCATTGTTGTAAGATTCAAGCTGGCTCATAACCGCATCATAGTTCAGTGCCCCAAATCCGCCGCGCCCATCTTCATTTCCCATGTAGCGATCGCAAGGAACGGCTATAATCTTAGTCTTTACACCGGTGGTCGGGTCAATGTGTTCAACATAATGAGGTACTCTGCCCCATCGGGCAGAGTTTCTTGTCGGAGCCCAAAGACCATTAAGCTGTACCCAGTCGTTTGGGTTGGGATTTATAATATCGGATTTATTTGGCTCGTAAAGGTTTCCGCTGGTTGAAAAAGGATAACCAAGTGCAGCACGGTCGAAGTGTGCGTTGTCAATCAGGACCCAGTCAATTCCTTCGTCCTTGAGTGCGGGAATCATTCTGTTGGAAAACGCATTTTCCGGGGGGAAAATCCCTTTGGAATATGCTCCCGGAAAATTAATACTGAAAATATCCTTATGCATTGATATCTGCTTTCGGATATCGGTATAGTCAATTAATCCCATTAGCGGGTGAAAGTAGCCAAATCCAACAAGATCAAGTCGGGGATTGTTCAGAGAGGTTTTCAGATTCTTTACCGAGTTCCAGTGTGACTTCCAGTTCGTGAAGTTTCCGTTTCCGTAATTCTCAAGATTGTTAAGGTTTTCAATAAGAGATCCGGAAAAACTTACCTGCGCACCAAAATGTGGCATGTTGGCATTTACACCTTTCATAACTGCGTTTTTAGGCCAGGAGGTATAGGGTCCCCAGCGTTGGTTATGAATGTCGAAAACTGAATAGGGGTAGCGGTTGTTCAATTGAGTCTGGACAATTGATTCGTACGGAAAATATATTGGCTGGTGCATATGCCAGAGAAAAGCTATGTAGATAGGTGGATTAGTATTCTTCCCGGGGGCAACCGGTTGAGCAAAAACTTGTAAACCAAACTGAAATAAATATATTAGGATAAAAAGTAACTTTTTCATATACCAATAACTAACAAGATAAAAATTATTTAGAATAAAAGAACGGCATCAATAATCCAAACCGGGTAATTATCTGGATTACTTCGGGTTTGCGACTTTGATTCTTACGAGTGCACGGCTTAGAGATGCTTCAGCTCGGGCAACATCAACTTTTTCTTTGTTGACGGATGAAAGTCTTTCTTTGGCTCGGTCAGCAGATCTTTTTGCGCGGTCAATATCTATCTCATCAGCTTTTTCAACAGTGTCAAGCAGTGCAATAACCTTATTGTCAAGGATTTCTACTGTACCCCCGCTCGTAACATAAAACTGATCAGTATTATTCTGACGGATGATGATTCGACCCGGGACTAAAGAACTGATCAGGGGAGCGTGATTGTATAGAACCTGGAATTCGCCCTTGATACCGGGAAAAACTACTGATGTTACTTCCCCCTTGAAAAGTGGTTTTACGGGGGTGACGAGCTCCAGATTAAATTCTTTCATAAACTTTACCGGTATAATTAAAGTGTTTTAGCTTTTTCGAATGCTTCTTCGATGGTTCCGACATAAAGGAATGCCTGCTCCGGCAGATCATCGCATTCTCCGTCAAGAATTGCTTTGAAGCCTTTTATTGTATCTTCCAGTTTAACATATTTCCCTTTGTATCCGGTAAATTGCTCGGCTACATGGAAAGGCTGACTTAAGAATCGCTGAATTCTGCGTGCGCGACGGACAGTCGTCTTGTCTTCGTCAGAAAGTTCGTCCATACCAAGGATATTGATGATATCCTGTAAATCTTTATACGTCTGTAACGCCTCTTTAACGCGGCGTGCTGTTCTGTAGTGCTCTTCACCAAGAATTCCGGGTTCAAGAATTCGTGAGGTAGAGTCAAGAGGATCAACTGCCGGGTAAATACCAAGCTCTGAAATCTGACGTGAAAGAACCGTAGTAGCATCAAGATGCGAAAATGCTGTAGCAGGAGCCGGATCCGTTAAATCATCTGCAGGTACGTAAATTGCCTGTACTGATGTAATAGAACCTTTATCTGTGGATGTAATCCTTTCCTGAAGAGCACCCATTTCAGTTGCAAGGTTTGGCTGATATCCTACTGCCGAAGGCATACGGCCAAGAAGTGCACTGACTTCGGAACCTGCCTGCGTAAAACGGAAAATATTATCAATAAAGAGAAGAACGTCTTTACCTTCTTCATCTCGGAAATATTCAGCAATTGTCAAACCTGTAAGACCCACTCGAAGACGCGCTCCGGGGGGTTCGTTCATCTGTCCAAACACAAGTGCCGTTTTGTTGATAACGCCTGATTCGGTCATTTCCAGATAGAGATCGTTTCCCTCGCGGGTTCTCTCTCCCACTCCTGCGAACACTGAGTAACCACCGTGATGCAAAGCAATATTATGGATAAGCTCAAGAATTACAACTGTCTTTCCTACTCCCGCACCCCCGAATAAACCCGTTTTACCACCTTTGCTGTATGGCTCCAGAAGGTCGACGACTTTAATACCTGTCTCAAGCATCTCTGTTGATGTGGAGAGTGACTTAAACAGGGGAGGAGGTCTGTGAATCGGATACCTTTGTTTAGTATTTATGGGCCCTTTGCCGTCAATAGGCTCACCGATGACGTTGATCAAACGACCGAGGGTTTCGGGACCGACAGGAACTGAAATTGGTTCCCCCGTATCGTATGCTTCCATACCTCTGACAAGACCGTCTGTAGTGTCCATTGCTATTGTGCGGACTTTATCCTCTCCTAAATGCTGCTGGACTTCTACAATTAGTTCCTCTTGTTTCCCCTCAATATTGGTTCTTGGGATTTTTACCGCATTCAGAATTTTCGGAAGGTGATTATTCTCAAACTGAATATCAACCACTGGGCCAATTACCTGTATTATATTTCCTTTTGGAGTCGCCATCATAATTCCTTAAAAATAGATTCATAAAAATACGGAATTTAAGGAAATTATTAAAATGAATTTTTGGGAAATTCTTAAAGCAATCAACTCTTTTAACCTGCTTTTTCCCGGTCTTAACTGTTATTACCGCCGGACGGAAAATAATTAACAGTTTCAAAAAAAGATCACACAATGATCATGTTTTTTCAATTTTAAATGTTAAATTGCGTATGCAAAAAGTCCTGATTTCGGAAAATTCAGTCCTTATCGCGCATTTGAAGAAAAAGGGGGAAAAACATATTCTTTTTCAAATAAAGACATTCCTTTCTAATTCCACAAAACCCATCGTAAACCCATTGTAAACCCATTGAAAACCAATCCTCATAAGCATCGCTGATGTATCCCCGCTTGCCCCGCGCTGGCTCTGAAATAATCATTAAATATGCAAATCTGGCATGTAAATTCAGGTAATAGAAATAAGATTAAATATTTCTTACTATTGTATATAGGATAATCAGGAAAACTCCCAAATAGATCAGCAAATTTGGAGTTAGGACCTTTGGCAGGCGTCTTGAGGAGAAGACAATCAAAAAATTGTAGATTGTCAGGTAAATCATCACTGGGAGTGCTATAACAAGAAGGATGTTAGATTTTACTGCTTCAGGGAAATTGCCGTGGAAAAAGTCGTATGTTCCTCTTATTCCGCCGCAGCCCGGGCAATCAAGTCCTGTCAGTGAACGGAACCAGCAGGGGATGAAAACATCGTACTTATGAGGATCGATAAAGTAAATAATAAAAAATGAAGCGGTTACAAATATTAAAAATGTAACCGCTGAAAATTTTTCTCTGTTAATGGGTTTAACCCTGCGGTGGCGGTTGATAAGGAGGTTGCTGGAATGGATTTACAGGAGGAGCCGCTGCCGGACCTACATATTTAATATTACTGCTGAAAGCAAGAATTGGCAGGAAAACTACTGATAAGAAAAGAATACCAATTCCAAAAGCAGCATCTTTGCCAAATGATTTTGCCAGATCAAAAATCAGAATAATACTTATAACAATGTTAACACAGGGAATCATCAGTAATATGATCCACCATATAGGTCTGCCTACTATTTCAAGCAGTACAATTACATTGTATATAGGAATAATAGCTGCCCAGCCTGGTTTATTGGCTTTGGCGAAAATTTTCCACATTGTCATTATGAAAAATACTGAAATTACAATATAAACAACAAGTCCAATAAGAAATAATATTAAGAAATCACCCCATAAACTCGCGAATGAATCCGGGTATTCAACATTCTCTTTAACCTGTGCGAGAAATAAGAAACACATACTTCGTTCCATAATAAATAGGAGATAATTAATTAATAAAAATACATAAAAAACAATTAAGACAAAAGAATAAACAGGGAATTAGATTTGGTAATTTTGTGTAATAAGATTTTGGAAGTTATTGACAAATTAACTATTTTCACTAAGTTGTTTTATTAATTAAGTCAAATGTTTTCATCTGTGAGTTCAGTAATATCCACAAGTATAGCGCTTTATTAAAATGTTTTTTGTTAATAATTGTTTTCCAGAAGATATTTTGATAGGGTGTTATATTGATGCTGCACTCATTTAATGCTCTCAAACAACTATTTGTGCAGTTTATATTGATGATATATAATAAAGTTCATATCATTTCAAGTGAAAGATCAGAACTTTTTATTTGCTATTATCATAACAAATTTATGGAGAAGTGTCATGAATCAATTAACAATTGGCGGAATAGTCACTAATTCAATTCAGCTTGCGTTAAAAAACGGTCTTTCAGTAGTGGGGGCAGTAATACTATGGGCAATAACTATCTGGATTCCATATCTTAATGTGGGAACAACAATTGCTTTGATCGGAATGGTTGTTGCAATTAGTAAAGGTGATGTTGTTTCACCGACTGAAATTTTCGATGCAAAATATAGGAGGAATATGGGAGAATTCTTTTTACTTTTTGCTTTTTTACAAATGGGAATTATCGCGGGTTTTATATTCATTATTATACCCGGAATTGTTATTTCTCTTGCGTGGGGCCAATCAATTTATTTGCTAATTGATAAAAATATGAATCCAACAGAAGCAATCTCCACAAGCAATAAGATTACTTATGGAAAAAAATGGACGATATTTTTTGGCAATCTAATTATTGGAATTGGTGGCTATGTTGCTATTTTTCTTATTGGTCTGATTATCACACAAATTTCAGCTGGATTAGCTGCCATAGCTTCATTATGCTTAATTATTTTGCTATCAATAGTTTTGATGTCAGCTTCTGCATACATCTATGGTGAACTCAGTAAGCAGCTCGATGAACCAGAAAAACAAATAAAAACTGATTAGTAAAAACAACATTTTACTAACACTATGTTGGTAATAATTCCCTTCTCTTCTTTGTGAAAGCAGCTTAGTAATCGGAGCAAAGAAGAGGAGGAGGTTAAAATATTATTGCATATCTTCATGATTTATTAAAGACAAAAAATGCAATAGATTTATCGCGTTAACATGAAAACAAATGTTGATATTGGGTCTCTATTTCCAACATTATAAATAATTTGGTTGATGAGAACAAAATATTTGAGAAAAGGAATTAAATCATGAGGGTGATAATTTCCATTTAGATCTCCGATATTGCTGTATCTATCTCCTCCGTAGTATTGTAAAAATGGGGGGAGAAACGGATCATCCCTTCTCGGAGTGAACAGATAATTTCTTTTTTGAAAAGGGAGTCAAATATTTCTTTCGGATTGCCGGGCTTAATTGTTATAATGCCTGAGAGGTTATCAGGGCAGCAATCAGTCAGGATCGGTTTTATTCCTTTATCTTTTAATCTGTTAATAAAATAGGATGTATTGTCAAGTATGCGGTTTTCTATTTCTTCGAGACCGAGGCTAAGGAACATACCCAGCGCTTCATCCAGTCCATGGACTCCGATTATGCTTATTGTACCGTTCTGAAAAGCATCCGCAGATTTTTTAAGTACCATATCATAGTTCAAAAGAGTCCACGGGTTTTCCACTGAAGTCCATCCTACGAATTTATGGGAAAGGGAATCCTGAAGTATCTCGGAAATATATACAAAGGCAAGCCCCTGCAAGCCCATAAGCCATTTCTGGGTTCCGCAGGCAAGAAAATCTATATGGCATTTCTGCACGTCCAGTCGTAGGGCACCGAGTTCCTGAATTGCATCCACCGAGAAAATTATTTTCTTTTCTTTACAAATCGTCCCAATCATCTCGAGGTTGGCCCGATATCCGCTAAGAAACTGTACTGAACTGATCGAAATGAGGCGGGTGGTCGGTTTGATGGCAGCAATAATATCCTCAGAACAAACAATGCCGTTCGTTGACTTTACAAAGTCAATTTCAACCCCCTGATTTCTCAGGTTCAGGAAAGGATATACGTTTGAAGGGAATTCAACATCGTTAAGTATTATCCTGTCACCGTGATTCCATTTTATCCCCTGGGCAATTATATTCAGACCGTTGGAAGTATTGTCCAGAAAAGCTATCCTGTCGGATTCACAATTTATCATTTGCCCAATCCTGGTTTTTGCACTCTGGATCGTATCCAGTGTCCTGTCATAATTCTCAATATCCGTCAGACTCCTTTCGATTAGATAGTCGTGAATCCGCTTGATTATCAATGAGGATAAAGGGCTTATTGCTGCGTGATTGAAGTAAATTTTGCCTGTTTGAAGGTATGGGTAATAGGAACGTACGGTTTCTAAATTTATCATAATTCCGGGATAATGTTAAAAATGTAAGGTGAAATATACAAAAAATTGAGACGGGAATAATGATTAATTGAGGCCGGAAAGCTATATTTAAAGAAGGTTTTTAATTTTTTTGGTCTGAACGGAGAATAAATGAAAATATACACAAAAGCAGAATTAAACAATTACAGCCAGTCCTTAACCTATGATGACATCAGCCTCGTGCCGACACAGGTAAGCAGAATAAAGTCGAGGAGTGACGCTGTAACCTCCACCGAGTTTTTGGGTGTTAAACTTGCAGTACCTGTTATCTCAAGCCCTATGGATTCGGTTACAGGTCTCGAGATGGCACAGGAACTCCATAGCCTCGGTTGTCTTGCAATATTAAACAGGTTTGATTCTTCTTTAGATGAAATCTTAAAAGGAAATGTTACTAACGGCGTTAAAGCAGTTTCTATCGGGCTGACTACAGAAGATGAACTGATCGAAAAACTTGTTGAAAAAGGATTTATTATATGCATTGATACTGCTAATGCAAATAATCACGAAGTCTTGACGAAGACTGAAAATGTGAAGAAGAAGTTTAATGTTCCTTTGATGGTCGGAAATATTGCCGGCGGCGCAACTCTGCATCAGCTTGAAAATGCCGGGGCAGATGCGGTAAGAGTCGGAATCGGATCCGGTAGTGTATGCTCCACGTCAATTCAGACGGGCATCGGTATCGGGCAGGTGTCATCAATCCTGGATGTTTTGTTCACAAGAAACGAGAAAAAGTTAAAGATTAAAATTATTGCTGACGGTGGAATAAAAAGTGCGGGGGACGTTGCAAAGGCAATGGCGCTTGGCTCTGATGCGGTTATGCTCGGAAGAATGCTTGCCGGAACTAAAGAGACTCCCGGTGAAGTGATTAAGTACAGCGGGCAGTTATGGAAGAAATACAGAGGGTCAGCCTCCTACGCTGTTAAAATGAAGAATGAGTTTATCGAAGGGGAGGAAACGATGATAGGGTACAAGGGAGCCGTCAAAAATGTTATCAACAGTATTTCAGATGGATTGAAGTCCGCTATGAGCTATATGAACTGCTATAATCTGGAGGAGCTCAGCAGGACGAATACTTTTGCTGTATTAAGTAATTATTCTTATCTCGAAAGATTACCGAAAGCATAATTAATTTATTAAGTTCTATTAAGTTTATTAATAAAAGGCTTGCAGGTACAAGCCTTTTATTTTTTAAGCTTTATCAGGAAGACTGTCCCCTGGTCGGGGAGGGAGTGTTTAACGAAGATTTTTCCTTTATGGTATTCTTCAATAATTCTTTTTGAGAGACTCAGCCCAAGTCCCCAACCGCGTCGTTTAGTGCTGTAACCGGGACGGAAAATATCTTTTCTTCGGTTCCTTTCAACTCCCTTTCCGTTATCGGCAACTTCAATTTCAACACTTGTTCGTTGCGGTGAGAAGGTTATTTCAATTTTCCCGTTGTCATGGCCAAGAGCATCGAGAGCATTTTTAATTAGATTCTCGATAACCCATTCGAAAAGTTCGGTATTAATATTTACCGTTAATTCCTGATCGCCGGTTAATATGATATCCACTTTTTTGCCGGTCTGAGGGATGCGCCTTTTGAAATACTCTACTACTTTATTAAGCGTTGAGTAGAGATTTACTGGTTTAAGTTCCGGTTTGGAACCAATTTTCGAGAAACGGGAAGTAATACGGTTCAGTTTTTCCACATCGTTAGTCATTTCATCGGCTGCATCCAAAACTTTATCGGGATCACTATAATTTAGCTTCAGGATTTCAATCCAGCCTAAAAGGCTTGATAGGGGAGTGCCGAACTGATGGGCTGTCTCCTTTGCCATCCCTACCCAGATATTGCTCTGCTCGCTCCGTTTGATCTGGCTAAAACCGATGTAGCCGATAATGACGAAGAGTGCGCCGATCATAATCATGAGATACGGGTAGTATTTAAGCTGGTCAATCAACGCCGAATCACCATAATGAATTTTTGTTAGGATCAGAGTATCTGCCCCGAATACATACTTGACATTGATTGGAGGATTCATTTCGTCCATCTCAATGATTTTCTTTTTCAGAAAAACCCTGATTGAAGAGTCGCTCGCAGTTGTATCTATTCTGATATTTCTTATGTCGGTTTTACTTTCGAGATTAATATTATTATCCACATCCGTAAGAATCATTGGGAAATCAATGGGCTTAATAATATTCTCAAAAAGGAAAGTCAGGTCAGATGTCCCTTCGGAAGAATTTGCTACATATTCGAGGCCGTTGGCAAACAGTTGAGCCACTTCCCGTTCCCGCTCCTGAAGTCTTTCAACAAGTGAACTGGTGTATAATAATGTTCCCGCACCAATTGCAAGGGCTATTATTATTAACAGAATTTTAATCCTAACGGATGCCGGTCCGCCTCTCATTTTCATTCGGAATATTCCTCATAAAATTGTTCAAGTGCATTGTAAATTGATTCGGCTATCTTATCCTGGAAATCGTCCGATGAAAGGAGTTTCTCCTGCTTAGGGATGGACATGAATAATGGTTCAACGAGTACTGAGACGGATTCCGGAATCCGGCACATATATAAATTGTCCCAATAGAATCCAAAATCCCTTATTCGCAGGTCATCAACTAAATTCTTGTAAATTAATTCCGCGAGTGGCTTCGCCTGCGGATAGTAATAATAGGCGGATGTTCCGTTGTGGATAAGTGGGTTAACACCCTGTGGAACGGCATTATTATGAAAGCTTACAGAGACTTCGGGGGAAAAGGAATTTACTCGTGCTTTCCTATCCCGAAGCCCGATTCCTTCACCGTTGTGTGTTAAATTTACGGTTGCTCCGGCATCCTCGAGGAGCGTTTTTAGCTTGCGTACTACGCTCAGATTAATGTCTTTCTCTTTTATTCCCCTCGGACCGACAGCCCCGCTCTCAGGAGTATGCCCCGGATCAAGAACTATTTTTCTGCCGTCAAGCTGATTCCCCCAAAAAAGAAATGTGGAGTTACGCTTTGCAGGCTTATTTATTTTAAGCGAAAAAGTCGAGTTCTCATAAATCGGTGTGTAACCCCAATGAGTTTTCTGTGTTAAGAAAATTTCTGCCTGAAGAGTACCGTTTTCTATCTGATGCCATTTTACTTCTTTGACAAAATCAGAAGATCGGAAATGATTAATGTAATCAACGGCTGAAGTGACATTATAAAAAAGGACTTCAAGCATTTGAGGCGAATTATGCTGGATTACCTTATAAGGGACGCGCTCAGAAAATCCAAACTCAATCAGGGCATTCTTTTCGGTTTCCGATACTCTGATAACTTCTATTTTCGCATGGGGGGAAGGTGTTCCGGATGGAAGCAATTTAACCGAATTCTGATTAATAAATAAGGAATGATTTTCACCAAGTTTAACTTCGTAACTCTCCCCGGTTTTTTTAACAATCTCAAGATTTATATCTCCATCCAGGAAGAGGAAATATCCGGCATCAGGACCGTATCTGGCAATGATTTTGTTTGGCTCAAATATGGTTTTGCCAACCAGGGGAACAGAAGAATCGAGAGTTGTTATCTTCCCGCCGGCAAGTTTTTCCTTATCCGGAAAACCGGTTTTTTTTGCTGTGAATTTAATACCAGCGTCTTTAAGTTCTTTACTTATGCGGATGGTGCCGCGATAGATTCCGTTGACTTCACGGTCAATTCCTTTGAACCCATCTCCGAATATTGCGTCACCTAATATGTATTTTTTCTTAACGGTAGTCTCAACCATCGGATATGACCCGCTCATTCCATCAATAGAAAAAGTAATTTCCGAACCGGGGGAAGCTCGCAATTCGACTTCAAGGACATCTCCCGCTTTTAATGAGATGTCTTCATGAGGGGATACCGGATAATCAGAATCAAACTCGAGAGTGTCTGCGGAGAGATCACGGGAAAGGAGGTTTACGTTATAGATTATTTCAGTTGAAAATGTCTGTGATCCTGTCGTCGCCTCAAAAATAAACTTACCTTTAGTTACTCCGTTTTCCTCGAAAAGAATAATGGGGGAGTAAGAAATGAAAGCACCGTCCTCATCAATGTTTGCATCAACGTTATTTACTTTAAGAGTCGCATTCTGGATATTTATCTGGCCAAGAATAAAAATATCTTTACCGTTAAGAGAGAGGACTTCATTCGAGTGAGGGTAAACAAGCTTTACTTTGAGTTCCTCATCGTTTTCAGGAACTGCAGGACTTAGTAGTGCCAGCGTCAAAAAGACCAGGTAAAAATACTTATTTTGTCTCATAATATATCTTGATTATTTTACGTTGAAAGTCTGGTGCCGTTTAGGCCCAACTGATACTATGGAAATCTGCGTCCCAATTTCTTTTGAAATAAAAGCGAGATAATCCTTTGTTTTAGGCGGCAAAGACTCGTATGATGAAACATCCCTTGTTGAACATTTCCAGCCGTCAAGCTGCTCATATATCGGCGTCACCTGGGAAAGGCGCTCAAAATCGGTCGGGAAAGATTTTAGTCTTTTTCCGTTAATTTCATAACCGACGCAGATTTTGATTTTTTCAAATTCGTCAAGGACGTCAAGTTTGGTTATTGCAACGGAATCGTATCCATTGATCAAAGTGGAATATTTTAAGAGGAAAGCATCAAACCAGCCACAGCGCCTGGGTCTGCCTGTTGTTGCCCCGAATTCAGCACCTGTCTTGCGGAGTTTCTCGCCATCACTGTCAAGCAACTCTGTGGGGAAAGGACCTTCGCCTACGCGCGTGGTGTATGCCTTTACAATTCCCATTATATCGGTAATTTTATTTGGAGGGAGACCCGTGCCTGTGCACGCTCCGCCTACAGTCGGATTTGAAGAGGTTACAAAGGGATAAGTACCGTGATCGACATCCAGAAGGGCTCCCTGAGCGCCTTCAAGCAGTATGGACTTGCCGTCTTTTACTGCCTGACTAAGGAGTGTGGGAACATCTTTAATATACGGGTCAATCATACGGTCAAATTCGAGATACTCTTCAACAATTTCGTTTACGTTAAGTTCGGAGTGATTATATATTTTCTTAAGGAGAGTATTCTTCTCTTCAATGTTTGCGCGCAGCTTTTTCTCGAAAACTTTTCTGTCGAGAAGATCCACAATGCGAATGCCTTTACGGGAGATTTTATCTATATAGCAGGGCCCTATTCCTCTCCCTGTTGTGCCGATTTTCTGGCCGGTGGATTCTGAGAGAGTGTCAAGAAGTTTATGATAGGGCATTATGAGGTGAGCGTTCTGACTGACGAACAACCTCCCGTCAACAGCGATATCACTCTTTTTAAGTAATTCAATTTCACTCATAAAAGCAACAGGATCAATTACAACTCCATTACCGATTGCGCATATAACACCGGGCCTGAGAATTCCGGACGGAATGAGATGGAGGATATATTTCTTATCGTCGAACTCAACAGTGTGACCGGCGTTTGCCCCTCCCTGATAGCGGGCAACTATCTGATAATTTTCGCTGAGGAGATCAACGATTTTTCCTTTACCTTCGTCACCCCACTGGCTTCCGACAAGAATAGTTACACTCATAAAGAAAACTCCATACAAATAATTATGTGAAGATTTAACACTGACGAAAAAAATAAAAACAAAATTAGGAATTACCCGTGAAGGTCAATTCCTAATTTATAAAAAAATATTTTTAGACCGGGTGATGCAAAACTTAATTAGAAATGCAATCCCGACAGATCAAAGCGATCTCTTCGAAGGGCTATTTAACAAAAGACTTTATAGCTTCTTCAATAGTGTCGTAAGTCTCAAAAATAGTGATTAATTTAGTGATCATCAGCAGGCTCTGAATCTTTTCAGCCACGCAGGCTAATTTCAGCAGACCGCCTTCTTTTTTAACAGTTGTAAGGCCGCTGATCATCATGCCGAGACCGGAACTGTTCATGAACTTAACTTCGGAAAGGTCAAGTATAAGATTTTTCTTCCCTTCAGTCAGTAATTTTTTAAGTGTATCGCTAAATTCAGTTGCTTCCGGACCGCCCATAACGTTTCCTTTAAGCTCAAGAATTACTGCTTCATACCTTTCAACTATTTTAACTTTCATTTCGGACTCCTTAAAGGTTAATAATTTAATGATTTCTAAATATACATGAAACAAATAATCAATGTAAGATTATTCGAAAAATTTTCAAATATTGACAATAAATATAACAGATTTCAAATTACTTTAAAACAATTTTCAGGAAAAAATTGGGGATAAGAATTTGTCAATATTTCAGGTATTTACCCGCGGGACAACTTTACATCTGATTCCCGGGCTTACTTCACCAATGACATCTTTATCGTCTTCACAAATTCACCTGCGATTATCCTGCACAGATACACTCCGCTTGGTAAATCTGATGCATCAAAACTGACTTCATGCATGCCGGTTTCCTGCTCCTCGTTTACAAGTCTGCCTACTTCTTTCCCGAGTATATCATATATCGTTAAAGTCACTTTACTCTTTACCGGTAACTGATAACTGATTACTGTTTCAGGGTTAAACGGATTCGGGTAATTCTGCCCAAGCGCAAACTCATATACCGGGTCGAAATTATCCTCAACAGGGAGATAATAATAAGATCCTCCGTCAAGATATCCGTAATTAGCATATAAGGACTGATTCCCTGAAACAGTGATATCAGGGGGACCGGAAATCGCTCCGCGTATCCATCCGCCTGCACCTGTCGCTATATCCGCGGTTATCCAGAAAAATGTCTCTCCTGCAGCGAGCGGAATATTAAGGCTGTCAAAATATAGAACTCCGTTCACGGATGCCCTGTCTATATTGACAGGGGTAGCAAAGGAAAAATCATAACTGTTCCCAATGTATAACTTGAAAGGATTATCTCCACTCAAACCTGTGTAAGTCCCGCTTAAGGTTATTTTTACCGATTTAAGCATGCTCCCGGTTGACTCGGCATTAAAGTTGAACCGCCCGAACGGCCAGTTCTGTATTGGTAGTAGCGCCGGTGGAGACTGGTTAAATTCTCCGCAGGTCAAAGAAATTTGGAACGGGGCTATGGTAAACAGATTATCGCTGATAACATAAAGCGAGGGGTTAGCAGTGTTGCTAATCCTAACTCTGCACTGAGAGGAATTTATATAAGGCACAATCCATCTGTATAATCCCGAATCCGCATTTGCGTTTGGATAGATAAGGTTCCAGGTTGCTCCGTCATCAGAAGTATATTCAAGTTTAACAGAGTCTACCTGAGTTCTTAACCACTTGATATTGTGGGGATAACCTGCTCTGAACGTCTCTCCTCCGTTCGGGGAAATAAGTCCAAGCGAGGGACTCATACCGATTATTGTGAAAAATCCGTCGCTTGTATCAAAAACCGATGGATTGGACACATCGCTGATTTTTACTTTACAGGTAGTAAAGAGATAATGATAAGGCACCCGGAAGGTGTATTCCCCCGGACCGGCCGGAGTGCTTACTACTACAGTGTCTCCGTAGTAAGTCCCCATTCGTCTATATACAATCTTGACATTATTTACGTATTGTGATGTCCACCGAATCTTTTGTGTGGTATATACCGGCCACCATTCTCCACCGTTCGGACTGAGCAATGTAATTGAACTTGGACCGTAGAGAGTTACATTGGCGTAGGACATCGGGGTAATCTGATACCCGTCATTAAATACATTCGGCCCTGAAGTGTATTGCGAGGCTACTCCTCTTATTTTTGTCGGCCAGGAAGGTTCCGGATTTCCGTCAATGTCCGTGTCTTTATCGATTCTTAATGTAAGTCTGTTTCCCAGATAGTCCCAGACTCCAAAATCTGCATCGGTATTATTCGGAGGCCACGGGACGCTAATCATGGGATCTTTATAGAGTGACGGAATTTCAATAAGCGTACTCTGGTAGTTATATCCGTTCTGTAAGTAATTCGGAACTGTTAAAGTAACCGGAGTGAGATTAACGACTGTATCGGTTTTTACAACATCCCGTGTGGAATTCAGTTCAAGCTGTACTGTCCCCCTTACTTGTGTTATTTTCCCCTTGGCAATTAACAGGTCTCCAATGTTTAAGAGAGTACCCCCTCCCGTTTCATTCTCCTTTATAATGACAATGCCCCCCGTTGCATCCTGTATTGAATAGTGAAAGCTGTTATCCGAGACACCCAAATTAATACTATTGACCACTCCTTTTACTCTGACAACCTCATTCAGCCTGTCCGGCTGCAGGTTATTATCATTATCAATTTTCACTGCGGCTATCGATTCGGTGTTATAACCTTTTAGTGTGACCATCGGGAGATTGTCAACATTAAAATCCTGAAGGGTTCTCGAAAATAATATCTCCAGCCCCGGTTCATCGTCAATATTTGCTAATCCTATAAAATCAAAGGTGCTGGTCAGAGGTGTCAAATCGCGTTGAATCCTGTTCGCTGCATAGGATGAGGCAGAGGAGATATTCCCTCCGAGATATTTGATCCTTATAAGTTTGTCAGGAGAGCGTGAATTTCCATAAATAAAATCATACTTGCCGTCTCCGTCAACATCACCCGCTTCTCCTCCTGCAACAGAAGTTGTAATGATTAAAAGGCGAATATCGGCTATCTGGACTGAGGAAAGTGTATCCCCGCTCAATCTCAGAAGAAAAACTCTTCCCTTGTTTGATCCTGCACCCCCGTCCGCTGCAACTATTTCAAAAGTTCCGTCATTGTCTAAATCAACTACTGCTGCGTTTCTCCGTGAACCGGCTAAAAGTACTTTTTGAGGAGTCCCGGCTGTATAGGCGGTTCCGTTCCAGCTTACCGGAACAAATGTCCCGTCCTCGCAAATGAGATAAATCCTTTTTCCCAGAATCGCCATATCTGTAAGAGTCGCAGGAAACAAACCTGTTATTCCCGTTCCGGAAGTCTCTAAGGTCCACGTTTCGCTTCCGTCTCCGTTATTGGGAATATCGCTGACGGAAATAACGCCGAAGCGCATATTGGTTCCGTTGTCTGCAAAAACCAGTTCCTGTTTTGCATCATCATCCACATCAGCCAGTTTCCACATGAATGGCCTGATATCAAGGTTTGGAGTTTGCGTTATCGTCCAGGTTGCGTTTGGCCGGTAGTTATTGGTTCCGGGAATAGGGATTCCCATTACGTCCGATCCGTCACCCTTTGATTCAAAAACAATTACTCTGGGTGGATTAGTGGAAGCGCCGGAGACAAAATTATTTACTGGTCCCCAGATAATTTCCTTTTTTCCGTCTCCATCCCAGTCGCCGGAAGTTATCGCAGGAAAAACAGCCTGCCGCAGGGCAGAAAGCTCTGCACTCCAGACTAACTCCCAGGTGGTATCATTCCATTCATATTTATAGATCCTTGGGATTCGCTCATCTGGGTTGTTATAAGAATTTCTGTTAACAAGGAAGAGATCAATTCTTCCGTCGTTATCCATGTCAATATTGGAAACTAAGTTACCCCATCCGCCAACCTCGTTTGCAGGGGGATAGAGCAGGTGTTTCGTCAAAAATGTTTCACCTTGTGCATTAAGGAGTTGTGTAAAGAGAAAGGCAAACAGAAAAAAACTAAATATTTTCATTATGACCTCTAAAATAGTTGAAACTTGTGGATATGATTATTATCGAAGAGCTGACAGAACCGGAGCCGCTGCGGAAGCAGCCGGAATTATTAGCCTTTGATAATACGAGAGACGGATGCATGTCGAATAGAAGAAGCTTAGTACAACTTATCATTATTCTTAAATTTTAATATTATATAATAAAGAAACCAAACCCAAAACAAATTTAATTAATAAAAACTAAAAATCCAATGAGATTTTGACCCGGGTCCGGAAATCATAAATGAGATTCTAAATCAAGAGGGGAATGAAAAAAAAAGGAAGATTTGGCAGAATTGGATGTAAGGGAGGGGCAAGAAGGAGCATTGAAGTTCGGTTTTATATTCATGCAGGAAGAATATATCGGGGGAAGGCAAGGGAGATTTTTGAACTAATTTGAGGGAAAGGTTATTATCTTGGATAAGCGGAATTATAATTATTCCGGCGGAGAAGGAAATTGGAACATTTTTATTGAATTTCCGTCCAAATAACAAAACCGAGGTAATAATTGAAAACACAAAATATTTTAATGCTGGACGATGATTTCGCCCTGATAAACAAATTCAACAACGGAGATGAATTTGCTTTTAAGGTGCTGATTTCGAGGCATAAGGAAAAGGTAAGAAACCTGATTTACCTGATGCTTGGAAATGGAGAATATATTGATGATATATCACAGAATGTTTTTATTGCGGTATATAAAAACCTGAACAAGTTCAAGTTTGAGGCGCAATTTACAACCTGGCTGCATAAGATTACGCTGAATAAATGCCGGGATCACCTGAGGAGAGAGAAGATTAAAAATCTTTTTGTCGGTTTTTTGAATGAAGACGAGGATTTTCCGGCACCAACTGACCTTAAAGATGACTTTGATATCAAGGATTTGGTGAGAAAAAGTATTTCAAAACTTCCGGATAAATTAAAAGCACCTCTGGTTATGAAAGATTTCGAAGGGTTTAGTTACCAGGAAATTGCGGATGTTTTAGGTACCGAGGTCGGTACGGTCAAATCAAGGATTTTCCGGGCAAGAGAAGGACTCAGGAAAATTCTTGAACCTTATAAGGAGGAATTGTTATGAGAAATTTATACAAAGAGTTCGAGAGTGTGTCCGCTTATCTTGATGATGAGCTGAATTCGACTGAAAGGACAATTGTCGAGGAGAATTTAAAGTCGTCCTCCAGGCTGAAAGAGAAGTTGAATGACTACAGTAAAATCAAAGGAAAAATCAATTCAATCAATCCATTGCCGGAAGATTACTATTTTGAGCAAAGACTGGTCGAGAGAATAAGGAGCAATAAACCTTCAAAGTTCGGTTTTTTTAAGAAGAAACCGGTTATTGCCTTCGCTGTTTTAGCGGTGGTCTTTATGATTATCTTCAGGACAAACCCGTCATTATTCACAGATTTTCTTTCCGAGCAGAAGGAAGAGCTGATGAGTTTATATACGGAGAATCTTAAACCGGTTATCTTTGCAGGAAATATCACTAACGATGATATTTTCAACTTCGCATTTAACAAGGTATTCCCGATAGATAAAGAGAAAGACAGAATGCTTCAATTATCCAAAGGTGTGGACGGGAACCAGGTATTTGAAGTTAAGTATGCAGGAATGACGCCACCGGCTATAGATTATAATTATTTCGTTAAATCACTTAAACTGAATGAAAAACAGAAAGTGCAGGTGGATTCGATATTAGAAAGCTACTCTGACGATATAGGCTCAAATCTTTTTGTAAATGATGAAGACGTGGTTGTGGTAAACCCGCAGATCTGGCAATACCAGAATGCACTTAAAGCAGATTTGCTTTCATTTGCTGCAAATTCAAATCAGACAGCAGCTTCAAGAATATTCCCTGTCGAGTTCAAACCGGAAGTTTTCCGGAATTATTCGAAAGGAGTAATCAGCCGGAATGATAAGTCCAACAAAGGAATTTATTGTTTCATTACTCCGGATTCGGTGTTTTATCACGAGTTAGAGATTGATAAACAGAAGATGAAAAAGGAGATTGAAGAGTTTCAGGCGGAAATGAAGAAGAACGGTCATAATCTGGCAAAGCTGAAAGATTTTAAGATTGATATTAAGGTCTTTCCCCCTTCGAATATCACGGGAAAGGATTTTAAGATTGATATGGATTCAAACAGCTTCCGAATGGAGATACCTAACGGATTTCTGAATGATAACTTCCTTGACAGTCTTGATATAGTTATGGAAGATGCTCTGATTCATTTGAAAGATTTCAATATGGGACTCAGAATGGATTCGATTTTCAGGAAAAACAAGGATGCATTTAAGGATTGGGGAGATTCTATGCATGCAAATTCAAAGCAGTTTAAGAAGAAGTTCAACAGTCAAAGTATTGATCCGAATTTTGATCCGAAGAGGCTTGAGGAGGAAATGAAGAGTTCCTTAAAATTCTACTTTAACGATTCGCTAAGGATAGAACTGCCAGAGGAACTTAATCATGAAATGGAAGCCTTCAGGGAGCAGATGGAGAACCTGAGAAAAGAAATGGATAACTTACAGAAGGAACTTCAGAAGAGAAAAAAACAGGAGAAAAGTAAAACCCCTGTGGAGATTTAGATATCAATAATTTAATGAATTAAACCTGAAAAGAGTAATTTCTTTTCAGGTTTAATTTATTCCCAAAACGTAAAACGGATTTCACTTAATAACTAATTTATAAATAAAAGATAGTGCTTAGTAAAATCCGCAAATTGCTGACCGGGTTATAATCCCTGACAATGCCCTTAGAATCAGGTGTTCCGTAATTTGCGGTAGTATTTTCAATTTCGAGCCCTATCATGACTTTGGAAATCTGATATGTGACTCTTCCGGAAATTCTGTAAAGCGAATGAATATCTTCACCCCTAGTAAATATTTTACCCTTAATGAGGTTATCTTTTGAGCCCATATTTCCGGTATAGCCCCCGAAAAAACCGATTTTAAATTCTTTCCCATAGGAAAAATCAGTCCATACAGACATAGTTTTAACATTTGAATAAGCTTCTTTTCCTGATGTAGTGTCGAAAGATGTCACACCATAACCCCCCAACATCAATAGATCATACATATTTCCTCCGAAAACACTCTGCATTTTCAGAATAAAATCATCTTTTTGATATTTCCCGTAAACAAGCCCAGCAAAACTCGAAATAGTCTGATCGGTCCCATAGCCTTTCTCAGTGATCAGTCTGGGTTTAAGCTTCTTAAAGTTCCCTCCTATTCCAGCAACAAAAGCCTGCCCTTTGTATTTAATCTGAAAATCCAAGATAGGTAATCCGGAATTTCTTAGAAAAGATGAAGATGAAATGAGAAGAGAGGACTTTTCCACAGGTCCAGGGCTTGAAAAATCCCTTTGTCCCATGGCTGTAACGGCAAATTCGAAACTATCGGTTTTATAAATAAACTTGACTTGCGGATTTCTTGAGAAAGGTTGAAATGGGATACCGGTATTAAATGAAATTACATCAGCATAAACATCAGGGATTAAAAAGGGATGCCAGAACTGACCCGTTAGAATGGAAAAAGACGGCCAGTCTAACTTTAGGTAAGCATGTCTCATTCTGAATCCATTCATATCTCCATCGGAAGTTCCAAAGAACTCTCCCTCAACAAATGCTGAGGCTTTAGCCCCCAGGAATTCTGGTCCGGAAAACAAAGCATTAATTCTTGACTGAACCGAAAGAAAATTAAAAGTGGTTTTATTATTATAAACTAAACCGGAGAGGTCTTTTTTGTCAATTACAGGATATAGAAGAACATGACCTTCCCTTAAGGAAACATTTTCGTGGGAATCATAGAAAAGGTCAGTTTTGATAAATCCGCCTAATTTAACAAAATAACCGGCATCCTTTTCTTGGGGTGATAGGGGGAATGTATATAATGCAATAATTAAAAAAAGAACTGGCAGGGTTTTCATAGTTATCCGTTAAATGATTAAGAAATAGTATTTTTACAAACAAAACACAAAAAGGAAAAGGGAAATCGGTTTATAGAATTTTTTGAAGAACCTATACATGATAATACAATCTGAGATGATTTACAACCAAAAAATAGCAGGAGACGAAGCATGACCGGGATTCAATGACCGGACAATGAATGAAGAAAAAGCGGGATTAAATACTATATTAAGGAAAGTGAACGGAAGTTATCATTTGTTTTTTGCGTTCATCCATAAAATTTACCATTTATCACAGAAGTTATAGGATTCTTGAGGTTTTTAATTAAATTTGACCTGAGGTTAGGAAAGATTAGTTGCTTAATAATTTATATGAGAAATATTGTTATTTTTAAGAGTAGATGTTGGAAATATTTAGAAATATAACAAAACAATCAAGAATCCAGTTGTTACTGATTGGAACGCTAATCCTGTATGCATTCAAAATTGTCTTCAGTACGTCTGACTCTTTTCTCCTTCTGCTAATAAATGACATCCTGATTATTATTGTCTTTTACTATCTGGTGCTGGTAATTCACGAGCTTATCTTCAGGAAACGAAACAGCCCTATAGCCCTTATCATAATTATGCTGATCCTGTTTGGTGCCACATTATTAATGGTCAATATTACGGGAGCCTTTTTCCCCGGAGAGAATAATATACGATTAATTGCTTTTCTTAAAAATAAAGACACTATTTCCATCCTCTTCAGTCTTATTTCAAGCTCATTTATACTCTTTGTCCTTGCTTATTCATTCCTTGTATTCCGGGAACTCTTTTTTCTTAAGCAAAAAAGAAATCAAAATTCTTATTACAATGCGTTGGTTATCTTTTTCCTACTCACTTCCTTCTCTTCGGTGCTGGATGCGTATAGCAATGTAAGTTTTATCAAACTGGCACTTATGGCAAACGCCATTATTCTTATGGTCCTGAATTCGGCAAGAATATCCTGGATAGCCTTTTTAAGCAAGAAGGAAAAGAGGCAGCTTCTCTTAATATCTGTCGGAATGATAACTCTCTTCATTTTTTATCTTACTAATTCAGCCAGTGGAGGGGTGGTTTATGCAGTTATTAGCTATTTCTCAGGAACATTAAATCAGTTTAATATTCTCCTCTCAACTTATGGGCTTATCTACTTTGGGTTTTTATTCTTTACGACCTTATTCCATTTGCCGACGGCTGAAGCTTTTGACAGAAAAGCAACTGAAGTATCAGCGCTTCAATACTTCTCCAAAATGATAAACCGCGCACTCGATTTCAAGGAAATGCTCGAAACAATAACCGAGCAGGCAATGGTCGTAAGCAATTCCCATCATGCATTTGTCATAATGCAGGGGAACGGATATGAAACTCCCACAGCTTTAAAAAACATTAGCGCTATTAACGCAAACAGGATATATTCCGAATATAAAAAGAAGAGCAGCGCAGGAAAACAGGACGTTGCTTTTTCATTTAATTTTGATTCAAATCTCCTTAGCAATGAGACAAATGAAAAAATAAACGAAGTTACGGTAACCACCTTTAAAGGGCATAATCATTCCAAAGGATTATTATTTGTCTCGAGGAAAGAAGCAATCCCTTACGATGAAGAGGAGCGGAGCATATTACAGACTTTCACTGATTACGCTTCAATCGCGATAGAGAACTCAAGACTGCTTGCGGAATCAATTGAAAAAGAGAGGCTTGAACAGGAGCTCCACGTTGCAAGAGAAATGCAGTTTAAGCTGCTGCCTCAAAAGATACCGGTTTGTGATGAATTTGAGATTTCAGCAGTTTTTATCCCTGCTTTTGAAGTTGGGGGAGATTATTATGATTTTTTTGAACTTGACGGGAATAAACTTGGGTTTGTTATTGCGGACGTTGCCGGCAAGGGAGTATCGGCAGCATTCATAATGGCAGAGATAAGGGGAATATTTGAATCACTGTCAAAAACAGGGAGTTCACCGAAAAAAACATTAATAAATGTGAACAATATTCTGGAAAGAACACTTGATAAGAAGTCGTTCGTAAGTGGTATTTACGGATACATTGCACGGGATACCGGGGAATTAGTATTTTGCAGGGCAGGTCACCCATCTTTATTAATTATGGGTAAAGACGGGATGAGAGAATACACACCCGCCGGTTGCGGGCTTGGTTTGACGTACTCGGAAATCTTTGAAACAACGCTTGAAGAGACAAGGGTTTATCTGGAAAAAGATGATGTGGTGATATTATATACGGACGGTATTACTGAAGCAAAAAATTCCGGGCATGAGGATTTCGGAGTTCAAAAGCTTAAAGATATTATAATTAGCAACAAGAGTGAGTCATCGGAAAAGATATCTGCCGAAATAATAAATGAGGTTATTACATTTTCGGAGAGTCACACTCAACATGATGATATCACTTTAGTAATTTTCAAATGGAAACAATAAACGGAGAATAAATAAATGGCTGAATTCTCAACAAACACCAGAGAAATTGGCAATATTAGCGTGTTAGAAGTCAATGGCTATATTGATGCACATACAGCACCCCAGTTAGAAGGGGCTATAAGTGATCTTATTGCGAAAAGCAAGTACAGAATAGTTGTGGACTTTGACGGACTGAAATACATCAGTAGTGCAGGACTCGGAGTATTTATGGCTTTTATTGAGGAGGTGAGGTCCAACGAAGGCGACATAAAGCTTGCTGCAATGCAGCCGAATGTCTTCAACATTTTTGATTTGCTTGGATTTCCACTGCTCTATGAAATTACAGACAGTGTGGATGAGGCGGTTATTAAATATAAATAAAAACATTGCTGTGGAAACAAAAGATAAATACATATTGCAGGTAAAAAGCAAAACTGAGAATCTCTCCTTAATAAGGGATTTCATGAAGGAGATAGGTTTGAAGGAGGCTATTGCTGCGGAGATCACAGATAAGCTTGTCCTTGCTGTTGATGAAGCGTGTACTAATATTATTAAGCATGCATATCACCTGAAAAACGACAAGGATATTATTCTGAAAGTGGATGTGAACGGTCAAAAAGTTGTTGTTACGATAACTGATTTTGGTGACGGATTTGATCCCGATACTGTTCCGGATCCGGATATGCCAACATATATGAGGCAGATAAGAGTGGGGGGGCTTGGTCTCCATTTAATGAGGGCACTGATGGATAAAGTGGAATATCAGACAATACCAAATAATTATAACAGGTTAGTTTTGCAAAAGAACTATAATTAAAATGGACAGCACTGAAATTGTAAGATTGAAAAGGAATTTAACTGCGCTCGTAGAGTTCAGCAGGGTGGTCAACTCAAATCTGGATATGGACTTTACTCTTAATAATCTGATGTTAAGCTGCATGGGGAAATTTCTTGCAACTAAGTGCATAGTTGGTCTTTATGAAGCGGGAGTGTTTCAGGTTAAATTGTATAAGGGGTTATCATCCGGATCTATGAAGAGTTTCCCTTCTCACACAGAAGAAGATGACACTGAAAAGGTTTTATTGCAAAGTGTTTTTTTTGCTGAAAATAATCTTAAGGTTGCCGAGAAAATAAGATTTTCAAACAGGGACCTCGGGATGCTGGTCCTGGGTGAAAGAATTGACAAGAAAGCATACTCTCCTGAGGAGATTGAGTTTTTAAGAACGGTAATAAATATTGCCGCAACTGCTATCCAGAATTCGCTTTTTATTCTGGAGTTAAAGAAAGTCAATCGCGATCTTGATAACAGGATTAACAGGCTGAATTCACTATTTGAAATAGGAAAAGAATTCGGACTACTGTTAGAAGAATCGAGAATCAGTAAGTTACTGGTCTACTCTCTTTTGGGACATTTTTTAGTCTCTGTATATTCGATAGCAATTATAGATGAGGGTAAAATCAGGGTCCTTGACTCTACAGTGCCAAAATCGAAATTGGGAGAAGCACTAAAACCGCATAATCTCAAAGAATTTCATTGGGTCTTAACCGGAAACGGAATTGAAAAAATGATACCCGAATTAAAGGAATTCAATTTTGAGGTAATGATTCCGATGAGAATTAACAGCGAGACAAGAGGGATTATTTTTCTCGGGAAAAGAATAAACAAGGAAGGTTATTCGAAAAATGATATCGAGTTTGTAACATCCTTAAGCGGCATCGCAATAACTTCATTAGAGAACAGAAGGTTATTCAAGGAGGCATTGGAAAAACAGAGGATGGAGGAGGAACTTGAAATAGCTAAGGATATTCAGAAAAACCTCCTTCCTAAAAGCCTGCCGGAATTAAGAAGTTTTGAGCTTGCATCTCTTTCGGTTTCTTCCAAACAGGTAGGGGGAGATTATTACGACCTGATAAAGCTTGACATGAATAATTATTGCGTCTCCATTGCAGATGTTTCAGGGAAAGGGGTCCCGGCAGCGCTGCTGATGGCAAATCTGCAGGCTTTCTTAAAGTCAATCTGCAAGCAAGGGATGGAACTGGACGAGGCAACAGGCGTTATTAATGATTTAGTGTCTGAAAATACAAACGACGGAAGGTTTATTACATTCTTTTGGGGGATTTTAAATGATAACGATAAAACATTCAGATATGTTAACGCAGGACATAATCCGCCTATATTATTAAGGAAAAACGAAATCACTTATCTTTCAAAAGGAGGAATGATTCTTGGTGTTATGCCAACCTCTTTCCCGTATGAAACTGAGAGTATACAACTTGAGAAGGATGATGTGATAATAATGTTTACAGACGGAGTAACCGAGGCCAAGAACAACAGCGATAAAGAATTTTCAGATGAGAAGCTTGAGAATTTAGTGAAATCAATTAATAATCTGTCATCCACCGAAATCCTGGATAATATCAAAAGAGAAATCCGCGATTTTACTGAAGGGGAAATGCAATCGGATGATATTACCCTGATTGTTATAAAAGTAAGATGAGATAGATATGTTAAAGAAAATTAAAAATAGTATTAGTTATTACAAGCGGTACTTCCTTATCGGTTCGTTTATAATCTCGATGCTGCTTCTTTTTTTCGCGTTCTACTCAACATTCAACATAACCGCAATATCTAATGACGAATGTCTGTGGGATCCGCAAAAAGTAAGCAAAGACAGTATTGCAATAATAATCAGGGAGGTCAAACCGGGAGGCGTCGCTGATAATGCCGGAATAAAAAACGGAGATTATCTGCTGGAGATTGCCGGAAGAAGAGTCAGGACGCCTATGGATGCAGCAAGTGTATTTAACAGTTTCCCAGCCGGGGATACTGTTGATTATACTGTACGGCAAAACGGTGAAGTAAAAATAGTTCAGATTCCGGTAAAGAAATTTGTGAATTTCTCTGTCCTGGCTAACTCATTACAGGCTTTTTTCTGGCTGATTATCGGATTCGCAGTGATAATGTCAAAACCGGACGGGAAACTGCAGCTCTATTTTTATTTGATAGGAGTGGCTTACTCTTTCCTCTCTTTTATAAATCAGTTTGTCGCGATAAGGGCTTACCAGGTATTGTCTTCTCTGGATATTTTTCTTCAGGCAATAAATATAACTGTTGTCAGTTTTCTGCCTTACTGGTTTATAATGTTTTTTGCCTCTTTCCCGGTGGAAAGCGGATTGCACAGAAAAAAATGGTTTAAGCCGGTTTTCTTTTATTTCTCCCTCGCTTTGATTATTGTCGTTTCAGTTCCGTTTCTGATCCATGTTCCCGGTAAAAAATATGTTGATATAGCTCCGGGTTTTATTGGCATAATAATCAACATTTATTATCAGGCCGGAATACTTACAGGGTTACTCTTATTAATATACAACTTCATTAAGATCAAATACTGGGAAAAAAGAAGGGAAGTTTTGCTGATACTTCTCGCATATATCCTTTCCATTCTTGCGGTTGTTTATGCCAGATATGTAGCCCCGGCATTTTCGGGACTGATATTCAACTATCCCGAAATTTATCTGCCTGTCTTCCTGATTCCATTATTCCCAATAGCTTTCGGAGTTTCGATTTACAGATATCATCTCCTTGATTTCAGCATTGTAGTCAAAAACACAATAATCTATGGAGCTGCAACACTATTACTTGCCGCGATTTATTTTCTGTCTATATACGGGTTGGGTATCAGTGTAGGGACAGTGGTTGCGGAGGACTACAAAAACATTGTGATTGCAATATCATTTGTTCTGTTTGCATTTGTCTTTCAGTCGACAAAGGAAAAATTCCAGGATATTTTAACCAAGAGGTTTTATCCGGAGGAATTTTCGCAGCAGAGGATACTAATTGAGTTCAACCGGGAACTTGCTAATATAGTTGGTCTGGAGAATATTCTTGAGAGAATAAAATATACGTTTGTCCATACGCTAAAAATAGAAAAGTTCGGCATTATGCTGAAAGGCGATGGAAATGATTTAGTTATGGTCAACAGCGTCGGATTATTAAATGAGAAAATAGTAATAAAGAAAGCAGAAATAAAATCTTTCTTAAAGAATAGGTTCAGACCGGGAGATGAGGTTGCCCTGGAGCAGCATAATTTTGAAACGGCTGTACCGGAAGTCAGCAGCTACTTAATCGGGGATGGGATATTCACGATAATTCCAATGATTATTAAATCTGAAGTTGTAGGGCTTTTGCTATTTGGCCTAAAGCACTCAGGGAGGCAGTTTGCCGGGAAGGACATCGAACTTTTGAATGCTGTAGCCACCCAATCGGCAATTTCAATAGAAAATGCAAGGCTGTATCTGGCAGAGGCGGAAAAAGTCAAATATGACCGTGAGATGGAACTGGCTTATAAAATTCAGCAAAATTTACTACCAAAAGCAATTCCGGAATTTGAGGAAGTGGATATTTACGGGAAAATGATTCCTGCCCAGCATGTGGGAGGAGATTATTTTGACATAATCCCGGTCGGGGATAAAAAATTGTTTATTGCTCTTGGAGATGTTTCGGGTAAAGGTGTTTCCGCCTCATTTTACATGACAAAATTGCAAACTCTGCTTCAGTATATGTGCAATGATCAAAAGGAACCGAAGGATTTGCTGGAGGATCTAAATATTAAAATATGGGATGTGATTGACAGGGAAAGTTTTATCACTCTGAATCTGGGTCTGATTGACTTAAAAAATATGAAAATGAAATATTGCAGGGCAGGGCATCTCCCCATGTACATTTCAGGTGCAGAGACCTTCAAAGAGTATAAACCCGGCGGTATCGGACTGGGAATCTGCAGACCGGATGTTTTTAGTTCTCACACTGAACAGATCGAAATTGATATTACGAAAGGGGATTTAATTGTATTTTTCTCTGACGGAATTACAGAAACAATGAATGTAAAGAAAGAATTTTTTGATGAAGAAAGGCTTAAAGACATTATTGTAAGAGAAAAAGAAAAGAAACCGGAAGAGATATTTAACTCGATTTATAAATCTGTTATAGAGTTTAGAGGGAAGGCAGAACAGTTTGATGATATAACGGGATTACTGCTAAAAATAAAATAAAATTGAAAATCCGTTTTCTAAAGAAAAAACCGGTCAGCAATGACCGGTTTTTTTATTAATGACTAAAAGTCAGTCCGTCAGCTGACGGATGATTTTCAATACGGTTAAAATTCAATCTTCTTATTGTAGGTTTTTGTATAATCAAGAACAAGAGCACTTGCAACGAAAATAGAAGAATAAGTACCGATAATAATACCAAAGAAGAGAGTGAACGCAAAAGCTCTCAGCACTTCTCCGCCGAATATTAAAAGAACTAAACATGACATTAAAGTTGTACCGCCTGTCAATATCGTACGGCTCATGGTTTTATTTATGCTGGCATCCATCTGTTGTTCCAGATCAGCACTCTTGTGGATTTTGAGATTTTCCCTTACTCTGTCAAATACAATAACGGTATCGTTAATTGAATAACCGATAAGAGTCAGGAATGCAGCAACGATTGTAAGATCGATATCCAGGTTGAGGCCGGGAATAACACCGTAAAGAAGGGAGAATAAACCGAACGTAATAAGAACGTCGTGAAAGAGTGCAAGCACTGCTCCAAGAGCAAATATAAATTTGAATCTGAAAGCAAGATAAACAAGAATAGCAAGGAGTGAAAGGAGAACGGCGACTATCGCATCAGTCTGTAATTCTTTACCTACTTTTGGGCCTACTCTGTCTTCTCTGAGAATACTAAAGGTATTATCAGCGTGTTTGTCTTTCAGGTTTGATTTAATCCAGTCTGCAATACCTACCCTGACCATCACGTTAGTATTGGTTTGTCCCTGGCTTTCCCTGCTTGCCTGAAAACCTGCCTTGAAGAGGAGATCAGCAGCTTGTAAAGCAGTATCGGAATTTGCAAATGAATAAGTCACTGAGCCTGCTGTGGAGTCAACAGTTTTCATTGGCAAACCGGGGAGCTTAGCGAGTATCACCTGTTCAATCTCACTTTTAACCCTTGGATAAAGATTCTGCGGGATTTGCTGCAGTTCGGTTCTGATAAGAATACCTGTTTCCCCGCCGAAAGTTTTTATTTCAACGTTACCAAGTCCGATATTTGATATCTCGTCCCTGACCTGAGCAATCTCAACTTTCTTCTGGAATTGAAGAACGATTTCTGTTCCGCCCTTAAAATCGATACCAAAACCGACACCTCTAAAAACAATACTGATTACTCCGGCAATAAAAATCGAGGAGGAAAGAAGATAGAAATATTTTCTGTTTCCTAACCAGTCTACATTTAAATTTTCAAAAATACGCATTTATAATAATCTCCTTTATCTGATTAACCTAAAGAAACATGGTAATTCTTATATATCATATAGCTAAATAATATTCTGCAAAGAACAAGAGCGGCAAACATACTTGTAAGGATACCGATCATAAGAGTCAGCGCAAAGCCCTGAACCGCACCTGAGCCGAATTGATATAATATAACTCCGGTAATGAAAGTTGTTATGTTGGAGTCAATAATAGCCGAAAAAGCTTTACTGAAACCGCTGTCGACAGAAGCCTTGAGAGTTTTCCCGACACCAAGTTCTTCTCTTATTCTTTCGTAAATCAACACGTTGGCATCCACCGCCATACCCATTGTAAGTACGATACCCGCAATACCGGGAAGAGTAAGCGTAGCTTTAAATCCGGCAAGTACTCCAAGAAGAGTAAGAATTGTAGTGGTTAATCCAATTGCTGCAAAACCACCGGCTGTTTTATACCAGACAATCATAAAGAGAGCAATAAGGAGATAACCGAAAAGAGCTGAGTTCAATCCTTTTGAAATTGAATCCTGACCAAGTGACGGTCCAACAGTTCTTTCTTCAATAACATCTACCGGAGCAGGCAAAGCACCGGCTTTTAATATAATTTCAAGCAACTTGGCTTCTTCAATGTTTTCCATTCCTTCAATCTGTGACCTTCCGCCGGTAATTTTTGTTCTGATAACCGGTGAAGAGAAAACGAGATTATCAAGGATGATAGCACATCTTTTGTCAATGTTAGCACCTGTTATTCTTGCCCACTGAACAGAACCTTCGGAGTTCATTTCCATATTTACTATGGCTGCAGAAGTTGAAGGATCAATATTTGCCTGAGCATCGGTAATCACGCCACCGGTAAGCTCGGCATTTTTATTAACCAGGTATAACATGTAAAAATCGACACCTTCCTGTTTACCAATCGGTTTAGCGGAATACAGGAACTCTACGTTATTAGGGATAATACTCTTAATTTCGGGGCGGTTTAATAATCTGTTAAGTTTATCGCGGTTTTCTATCGAGACATAAGCATCGGCTGAACGTCCCTGAGGATCAAGCCATGCAAGAGCAAAGAAAGGATGCTCTTTCTTAAGTTGTTCAGGAGTCATCTCCTTGTTCTTATTAGTGTCATTTTTTGCTGTTAAACTATCCTTTTTGGTTTTTGCAGTATCCTGAGCGATCTTTGTTGAATCAGTGGAAGTAGAATCATCAACAGTTTTACCGGCCAGAGTCTCATCTATTTTCTGCATAAGATTGAAAGCAAATTCCGGATCCTTTAAGAGTTTAAACTCGAGAAGAGCGGTTCCCTGAAGAAGCTGCCTGGCTTCTTCTTCTTTGGCGACACCGGGAAGCTCAACCACAACTCGTCTTTCACCCTGCTTGGTGATTGAAGGTTCAGAAACTCCGTACTGGTTAACTCTGTTATTTATGATTTCCATAGCACGGGTGACGGCACCTTCCGATTGCTTTGCGAGCTCATCAAGAATTTCACCATCATCCTGTCTGATTGTGCCGAAATAACGGCTGACTCTTATTCCGTTCTCCTGAAGTTTGCGGCCTAAGATGGAGACTATAGCCTCATCGGTTATGGCTGCTTCTTTAGTTGCCTGATCAAGGAGGGATCTGAATTTATCGTCAGGATTGATTGCAAGTTTCTCAAGAAGTTTTGCTGTATTAACTTCGAGAACAACCCGCATACCACCCTGAAGATCAAGGCCTAATTTAATTCTTTTAGCTCTTGCGTTTTTTATTGACGGATCAGCAGTTTTTATACTGTCTTCAATCGGGATCAAGAGTTTATTAATATCGTCAGCAGTCAGAGTAGGATTATTCTTTTTAAGAAAATCTTTTTCCTCCTGAAGGGTTTTTGAAATATTTTTCGTATTTTGGTAGTCCTGAAATGTAGGATATAATAAATAAACGCTTAAAGCGATTGCACCAATTACAAGGAATATTCTGAATCTGATTTCTTTCATAATTTCTAACTGATTATATTATTTAAGATTAATTTAAATTACAAAAATATGGAATAATTAGTTATTATTCAAATAAAAACGATACAAAGTGAAAAATTACAAGATAATAGTACAATATGACGGTTCTGATTATTCAGGCTGGCAAATCCAACCTGACAGCAGAACTGTTCAGGAAGAGCTAAAAAATGCTACAAAGATAATAATCAGGGAAGAGGTGAATCTTATCGGATCGGGGCGTACGGATACGGGAGTGCATGCTCTGGGTCAGGCTGCAAATTTCAGATGCGAATCGACTCTTGATTTGGGAAAGTTTGCTTATTCCTTAAATGCTGTTCTTCCCAAAAGTATAGCAGTTAAAAGTGCTGTGGAGGCCCCGGAAGAGTTTCATGCAAGATTTGACGCAAAAAAAAGGGAGTATTTATACCTTATTACGAAAAAGAAGTCACCATTTTATTATAAATACTCATATTTTTATAATAAGGATTTGGATATTTCCGAATTAAACAAAATCTCCAAAGTACTGATCGGGAAAAGAGATTTCCGGTCATTTGCAAAAGAGTCGGACGGGAATTCGGGAACGGATTGTGACATTTACTCGGCTTTCTGGAGCAAAAAGGGGGATTTTTATCTCTTTCTGATTGAAGCAAACCGGTTTTTAAGGGGAATGGTCCGCACAATTGTGGGGACATTACTTGAAATGGAGAGAAAAGAACAAAAAAAAGAATATTTAGAGGATATTATTCTAAGGCAGGAGAGAGAATGTGCGGGGATGTCAGTTCCCCCCCAAGGATTATTTTTATATAAAGTGAGGTATTAATTGATAGACCTGAAAGGTAAAACGGTCTTGATTACCGGCGGTTCCAGAGGAATCGGAAAGGCGTGCGTAAAATATTTCTTTAAGGCAAACGCGAATGTACTTTTTACTTACGGAACTAATGTAAAAGCGGCAAACAGCGTTATCGCTAATCTGAAAAAGACAAACACGTCGGATTCGACCTTAATGGGGATCCGTGTAATTGCAGGTTACAAGATGGATCTCGGCAATGAAGGTGAGATTGTTGAAGTAATCAAAGATATGATCAGGAAATATAAAAAAATTGATATTCTGGTAAATAATGCCGGAATATGGAAATACGGTGAGGCTGACAGAATGACAAGCGAAAACTGGGAAGAAACAATAAGGATCAATCTTACCGGTACTTTCCTTGTTACCAGGGAGGTCAGTAAAGAAATGAAGAAGCACCGGTTCGGTAGAATTATAAATATAACTTCTACAGCAGGACAGCGGGGGGAAGCATTTCATAGCCACTATGCGGCATCCAAGGGGGGAGTTATTTCCTACACAAAATCCCTCGCGAGTGAGCTGGCGGAGTTTAATATTACCACTAATTCAGTTGCACCGGGCTGGGTAGATACTGAAATGTGTGATGAAGTTTTTGCAGACAAGAAATACAAAGAGAGTGTAAGGAAGGGAATTCCGGTGGGGAGGATTGCAACCGCAGAGGACATTGCAGGACCTGTTCTTTTCCTCGCAAGTGATCTGGCAAGACACATTAACGGCGAGATTATTAATGTGAACGGCGGAAGTGTTTTGTGCGGTTAAAATATTGCAAATCTCCTTCGTCCTTAAGACTGATTGATGAAATAAGAGAATGGAAAAAATTAATCCTTATATATTATTCATTGTAATTTTCCTTTTATCCGGGGGAGGAGGAGTCGGCTTAAAGTATGCCGGAGTTGAGAACAACATTATCCTTCTCGGGTTCAGGTTCAATTTGCCTCTGTTAGTTGCACTGATATTAATTTTGTTGTCGGAAGGACTTCGATTCCTGAAAGAGTTTATTTTATTTTTTGAATACAAAAAATATTATATGCTTTTGATGATTGTTGTTTTCATTTTCGGGGCCGGAAGTGCTGCTATTTTATATTTTACAAAAATTAAATACTCGGAGCCTGAATATTTTTATGAATTAGGTCTCTCCTCCATAATTGATTTTCCGGTCTATTTAATCTGGAACCTGCCAATTTTACTTTCCCTGTTTGGCGTGCTCAGTTATTTCCGCAAGTTCTTAAAAGCAAACCTCATTTTCGGATTTATATTCATTGCCGGTCTGATAATACCGGAGTATTATCCTTTTGACTTTAAGGTACTGATTCTTGAAAAGGAGATAGTAAGTGCTGTTTTTATCCTGTTTGTACTGACCTCTTTTTATAAAGTGAGAAACAGTTTATTATTCTCAGGGTTTGTTTTTACAGGAGTCTGGCTTTGTGTGCTGCTTTTTGGAAGCAGTTCAGCTGGTGTTATTAAATTAATTTTAGCCAAAAATTTTGATAAATGGGATGGATTTATTAAACTTGGCAAAGAGATTTCAAGTTATGTGCAACCGGCCGCATTCCTTCTGTTAAGCCTGACGGTTTTGTTAACAGGAACAGGCAAAAATGAATCCGTTAGCTAACGGAGTTATTAGTCCTTATAACTTTATAACTTTATAACTTTACAACTTTATAACTTTACCCTATGAAAAGGTTAATTTTTGTTTTAATGATAGTGCTTCTCTGCACTGCAAATCTACAAAGCTCCGACAAGGCAAGAGGGATGTTTATGGCCTTTGGAGTCGGACCGAGAGTACCCATGGGTGTATTTGCGGAGAGGGTATTGCTGGGATATGGTTTTAATCTGGAGATATCTTACACAGATAACGAATATCTGCCTGTTTTCTTATTTGGGAGTGTAGGATTCGAGCAATATCCGGGATCACAGGACTATTATCAGGGGAGTGAATATTCCCAATATTCAACAAACCTGCTCCCTTTTCATTTAGGAGGCAGGATTTATCTGCCGGCTCTGGTAGAAAATATTGTTTTAATACTTCCGCTAATTGAAGTCTCAGCATCTTTAACAGTTTTCCAAAACTCTCATGAATTCAAAGCTTCATCGCTGAGAAATAATTTTATCGAAGACGGCTCCAAAGGTGGGTTTAGCATCGGAGCAGGAGCGTCAATGTTTTTGATGGAAGCGCTTGCTTCATATCACTGGTACAAAGACAATCAGTATTTGTCGTTTGACTTAAAAGTGAGAATACCCCTGTTTGTAAGTATATAAAGAGGTAAAAATGAGTGAGAAGAAAGAATTGAAAATCCGATCCACTGACGGATTAAAAAATCTGATTTTTGAGGAGAGGGAAAATATTGCGACAGTAATAATAAACCGTCCCAATAAACTTAATGCACTGAACAGTGAGATTCTTGAAGAACTGGAATTGGTTTTTAAGGAAATTAAAGAGAGCAGTAGCATTAGGGCGGTGGTTATTACCGGCAGCGGTGAAAAAGCGTTTGTTGCCGGAGCGGACATTGCCGAAATTAACGGTCTGGATCCTTTGAAAGCCAAAAGTTTCTCAGAGTATGGCCAGAGTGTTTTCAATCTGATCGAAGAATGTGATAAGCCTGTCATAGCTGCCGTAAACGGATTTGCATTAGGTGGCGGTTGTGAACTTGCTCTTGCCTGCCATATAAGACTTGCGGGGGAAACTGCTAAATTCGGTCAGCCGGAAGTGAAATTAGGTTTAATCCCCGGTTACGGTGGAACACAGAGATTAGCAAGGATAATAGGGATAGGGAGAGCAATTGAATTGCTTTTGACCGCAGAGTCTGTTGATGCTCAGGAGGCTTACAGGCTGGGATTAGTAAATAAGGTATATCAGAAAGATGAACTGCTGATACGGGCAAATGAAATGGCAAAACAGATAGCCGCTCAACCTAAAGAAGCAGTAAAACTGATTCTGAAGTCAGTCGGGATGTCCGCCAAAACAAATCTGAAAGAAGGACTGGATTATGAAGCAAGTTCATTCGGGGTCTGCTGTTCCACAAATGATTTTAAGGAAGGGACAAAGGCATTTATGGAAAAACGTTCCCCAATATTCACACACTAAAGATCTCAGGCATCCGTCAACTGACGGAGATTCAACCTTCGACCTTCAGACTGACAGTTAGAGAAAGACAAAGTGTTAAATAAAAAAATAACAGTAATACTCCTCTTTTCCCTTGCGTTTTTTCTAATGCTGGCGAATTTAGTAATCACCACAAAAGAAGAGGAAGCCGGAGAAAACAAGAATCTTTTTAACAGTGCTGCAAGCCTAACCGGCGCTGAGGCAAAAGAAATATTCACCAATGTGCTGAAGGAATTTGATGTTGATACACTTGTCGTAAAAATGAAAACGAAAAAGAAGAGTTATTATTCAGTCAGAGTAAAACTCCCTTCCGATTTACCTGTTCCGTTAATTATAAAAGAGTTATACAGCAGATTTGAAAAAAGTGATGTGGTGATAATTGCCGGGGATTCGTTAATAAAACATCCGCGGGATAAAAAAAACGAACCCGTCACATATCTTACCCTAAAAGGGAGCAAGACCGGATTAATGGAAGTTATTTTTCAAAATGATATGGGGCTGATCAGGGAAAAAGGGGAACTCGCATTTTATATTAATAATTTTAGTGCACTCAGCCATGCTGAATTTCAATATCTGCTGACTTATCCGGAGAATTTAGGATTTGAACTTTTACCTACTAAAGAGGCAAAAGACACAAAAGAAATAATAAGTGAAAACAGAAAAGAATCAGGGATAATATTAAGCGACGAGATATCGGATATTGATTATAAAGTGGACAGCAAGTATTCGAAAAAAAGATTATTAATGTCGGTGAAATTACTGATAGGAGCATTCCCCGAGTACAATTATTTCCTGATTGACAAAGATGCTGAAATATATAACTCAACCGCATTCCCTTACCTGGAATCAGAATTCAACAAAAGGGATTACAGGATAATCCCGACTTATAAATTTGATTATATAGACGGTGAATCAGAGGAAGTGATTCTTCATAAGTTTAATTCAATTTCCGGAAAAACGCTGAAAGGGGATAATGTGATAATAAGCATAAGTTATGATAACTTCATCGTCATTCAGGATGCTATAAAAGGATTAAAAAAGAAAGGCGTTCGCATCGTCCCCCCTTCAAAGATAATTACCGCAGAGTAAAAAATCATAAATTTCTCCCCTCCTCCATCAGCTAACAGATTCATTCCCCTGTCTCGTCGGACTGGGTGGGATCATTCCAACATTCCAACATTCAATTTTCCCCCTTTTGTCCCCTAAATTCCTAATTCTTAATTAAATTTCCCCCTCTTTTTGGCAAAATTCACACCACTTCAAAATCTCTCCAAACCTTTCCAGACATACGCTCCCAAACTTTCCTTCCTCCCTCTAACTTCGATACAACTTCGATCAAACACTCCCAAAAACCCCTCCCGCACCGGTCGCAAAACTCCCCAAATCCCCCGGAATGTAGTAACTGTAGTAAGGCAGGGCGGGGAGTACCTTACTACAAAAAGCCTCGTTTATCGCTTAAAAACGCCATTTGTAGTAACGTAGTAATAGTAGTAACTAAAAGTTACTACTATATAATAATAATAATAAATATTTATATATATATCGGGAAAATTCCTTACTACGTTACTACACCTTACTACATTTTCTTTAAGAGCATTGTTTTAAGTCCGTTAGCTAACGGGCTTGCTGAAATTATATTTTGGGGCAATTGGGCACATTGATTTCTACTTATTAAAAAATGCCCAGAGTGATGAAATCTTCAAAAAACGGGATTTATAGATCACTTGGGCAGTTTACTTTCCCATTAACATCATTCTTTTTCTTTTGTAATCACAATATTTTCACTAATTTTGATTATGGGAATAAGTTGATTAATAAACCAATTATTTATAAACTATCAAGTATGTTATGAAAAAGGTGCTATTATTTTTAGTATTGTTTTTGTCTTTTAATGCAGTGTTGAAAGCTCAAATTGTAAAAGGCAAGCTAATTGATGAAAACAGTAATCCACTATCTCAGGTTCAACTCGAGCTTTATACACCAGACAAAGTATATACAGCTACTTCATCATCAGATGGCAGTTTCACTTTGAATATACTTACAGATGTGGAAGATAATAATCTCCCGTCAGACTATTCCGTTTCGGAATTCTATCCTAATCCGTTCAATCCCAAAACAAGAATAGCTATTACGCTTCCTTATAGTGAAGTAGTAAAAGCAGAGGTGTATAATACACTTGGTCAAAAAGTGAAGGACGTAAATGAAATAGTTTATAATGCAGGGACGAATTATTTAGATTTAGAATTAAACGGCTTACCAAATGGTGTATATATATCAAGAATCACTATTGGGGAGAAATACACAGTAGTAAAAAAGATGATGTTGATATACGGCAGCCAGCATTTAGTTTCAAATAGTCCAACAATTAATCCTGAAACAACAAAGCCGACCAATAATGAAATAAGTACAAATTTAGACAGTTTGGCAGCAACGGGCGGGTTGATATGGAAGAAGACATTTGTAAATCTTCCGGTATTTACGGGAGGCACATTAGATTTAGGTAACCTGACAGTAGAAAGATATTGTTTCGGAACGCCTACAGTAAGCTACTCCGGCAAAACATACAACACAGTGCAGGTAGGAACACAATGCTGGTTAAAAGAGAATTTAGATGTGGGGGTATACGTACCATCAACAGAAACAGGATCAACTCATTCAGATGTGTCAGATAACGGAATAACAGAGAAATACTGTTATGAGAATAATGAATCAAATTGTGCCACATACGGCGGGTTGTATGATTGGAATGAGGCGATGGGATATATTACTACAGCGAGAACGCAGGGCATCTGCCCAACAGGCTGGCACATACCAACATTAGCAGAGTTTGAAGCGCTGAAAGCAGCGGTAAATAATGATGGCAACGCATTAAAAGAAATAGGACAGGGAACAGGTAGTGGTGCAGGAACAAACACAAGTGGTTTTTCCGCGCTGTTGGCGGGCCGCCGCAGCTACTATGGTTACTTCAGCAGTTTAGGAGGCACCACTTACTTTTGGAGTTCTACGGAGGACAATAGTAGTATCGCTTACAGCCTGTACCTGTACGGCAATGGTAGCAGTATCCACCTGTACAATATCTACAAGGACTACGGTTTCAGCGTTCGCTGTGTGAAGGATTGAAATTGTCTGAATCACGGATTAAACGGATGACACGGATTTCACGGATTAGAGGATTTTAGATGATTGTGTGGCGGACTGATTGATTTTCAGGAATATGCCGCCCGATAGCTAACGGTCCGACGCATCGGATTGCCCTCTGAGAAGGCGGCAAGTCTCTACAAACTGAGTGTGGCATTTGAAAGATTTGATGGAAAAAGGCGTATCCGTTTTAGGAGCATGGAGAGATGGGTTTACAATGGGTTTAGGATGGGTTTTGGGGGAATGAGGGGTTAAGGGGTTTTGAACTTCTTATTAAGTATGAATCCGGATATTTTATTGCAAAGCCCAAGTTATAAATAAAATTCTAAATTGTGTTAATTGATATGCAAATATAACTCCGGTTACAGAATCTTGCCTGCTCATAGTATGATCATTTTTTGTTTATGTGAGAAAATGCAAGATGAGGTGTTACATATCTGCTCAGATCCGTCCAAAAAAAGTGACTTTATAATTTAATTTGGGCTGCGGTGGTTCGGCTGGTTCGCTATCTCAGAACGATATAAGTATATTGTCATTTCGCTTTGTTTTCCGTATATTTCCAAGTTAAAATCACAATATAAATAGATTTATTCAGACACCGAGATATTTATGAGCACTCAAGGACAATTCAGGAAAGTAACAACTAAAACGCTTCTGTTAATGAAGCAAAAAGGGATAAAAATCGCTTCTTTAACTGCTTATGATTTCATCACCGCAAAACTCCTGGATCAGGCCGGGGTTGATTTCCTGCTTGTGGGAGATTCGCTGAGCAATGTTTTTCAGGGGAATGATACAACATTACCGGTAACAATGGATGAAATGATTTACCACACCAAAGCAGTAACCAAAGGAATTCAGAGGGCAATGGTGATTGTTGACCTCCCTTTTATGTCGTACCAGCTCAGTGTTGATGAGGCTTTCCGAAACGCCGGAAGGATTATGAAGGAGACTTCCGCCGGAGGAGTGAAACTTGAGGGGGGTGAAAAATTAGCTGAAACCGTAAGGAAAATTTCAGAGGCCGGAATTCCCGTGATGGGACATATCGGACTTACACCACAAAGCATACACCAGTTTGGGAGTTACCGGGAGCGGGGCAAAAGCCGGGAGGAAGCAGACCAAATCCTGAAGGATGCAAAAGTATTGGAAGAGGCCGGAGCTTTTTCCATAGTGCTGGAGAAGATACCGGCAGACCTTGCTAAAACTGTTACTGAAAGCGTTAAGATCCCGACGATTGGAATCGGGGCGGGTGCCCACTGCGACGGACAGATTCTTGTAATCAGCGATATGCTGGGACTGAATAAAGATTTTCATCCGAGGTTTGTAAGGTATTATGCGAATTTAGCAGATGATATTGATTCCGGAGTACGTAAGTACGTTGAAGATGTAAGAAAATTAAATTTCCCGAACGAGAACGAGAGTTATTAATCCGATATGCCTTTTTTAGTTTTTTGGCTTTTGTTTTCTGCTTCAGCTTTTTGCCAGATTGAGTTTGAAGAACTGTTGCCGAATGCAAACGTGAACGAGATAGTGACCGACGGCACGTCTATATGGTTTTGCACATACGGTCAGGGGATTTTTAACTTTAATCCCGCAGAGAACAAATGGATAAATTACTCGACAAAGAACGAGAACCTGGACAATGATCTTTTCTACTGCATAGCCGCGAGCAAGGATTATGTGTGGGCGGGGACAAGCGACGGTTTATATATTTACGACAGGCAGCGTGATTTCTGGAAGAAGCGTAAATTTGCACTGGGGGGAGAATTCGGAAACTGGATCCGTTCTTTGTGTTATGATCCGGAGCGGGATATATTATACATTGGGAGATTCAGATATTTAACAACCCTGGATGTGAAGAAACAGAAGTTTGACGACTTCGATCTGACAATAGGAACAGAGCAGAAGACAAACACCTTTAAGACTATCCGCCTTGAAGGGAATGACTATGTCTGGTTCGGTACGGAATCGGGTGCATTCCGGTATACGAAGAAAATGGATTTGAACGATAAGAAATCGTTACTGTATTTTAACAATAAAAACAACTCGTTCCGCAATGAGGGGGAGTATGTTTCGGTCTCGGATTTTTTATTTGAAAATAACTATATCTGGTTCGGAACGGATGAGTTTACAAGCAAAGAGAGCCCCAATTTTAATCTGGGGGGGCTTTATAAATTCAACCGGCGCGCAACCTGGGAGAGGATTGATACTCGGAACGGGCTTCCGGGACAGGGTTTCTACGCCCTTGAAAGATGCGGAAACTATATATGGGCTGCTGTTTATTATTTTGACAGGAAAGAGAAGAAAGAATATGGGCGCGGACTTGTGATGATCAACAGGATCAGCAATAAAGTTGTGAGAGTCAATCCTGATGATATCCGGCTTGCCTCAAACAAGATCGGTTCTCTGTTTTTTGACGGAGTGAATATGTGGATTGGAGCCGAGACAGGATTGTGGAGAGTTAAGATTGCCAACGACCTGGCAAAGTGGGTGTTAAAATGATTTTTGTTAATATGTTGTTTTGTTAATGATAAGGATTTGTAAATGATTAAAATGAGTTTAAAGAGACTGCACGAATTAGAGAAGAGTTTTGCAGGTAAAAAGATTGCAGTGATAGGCGACATGATGCTTGACAGTTACTACTGGGGAGGCGTTAAAAGAATTTCACCCGAAGCCCCTGTTCCGGTGGTGGAAGTGGAAAGTGAATTCAACCGGTTTGGGGGAGCTGCAAACGTTGCCCTTAATATCGCAAAGCTCGGCGGAGTTCCTTACCCCATAGGGGTTATTGGATATGACAATGACGGGTCTGTTTTTTCATCCCTGCTTGAAGATGAAAAAATAGCTTCAGGCGGATTAATTACAGATGAAAAAAGACCGACTACTGCAAAGACCAGAGTGATTGCACATAACCAGCATGTTTTAAGAATTGACAAGGAAAGCAAGGATTATATAGATGCGGGCACCGAGAAGAAACTGTTTGCTTATTTTGAGAGCATCTCCGGAGAGATAGACGGAATTATTCTTCAGGATTATAATAAGGGGGTGCTGACTCCAAGCCTTATTAAAAAAATAATTGCCGCAGGGAGGAAGAAAGACCTTCTTATTACCGTGGATCCGAAGTTTAATAATTTCTTTGAGTATAAAAATGTAACGGTATTCAAGCCGAACAGAAAAGAAGCAAGTGATGTTCTCGGGATAAGGATAAGGAGTTCAGAAGACATAACAAGCGCCGGGAAGAAATTATTAAGCAGGCTTCACTCAAAATATATTCTGCTGACACTTGGCGAAGAAGGGATAGCGGTTTTTGAAAAAGAGAAAGAAGAGAAAAGGATGCCGACCAAAGCCATAAAGGTGGCGGATGTTTCAGGTGCGGGAGATACGGTAATCTCTACTTTAACTATGTCTCTTGCTGCCGGTGCCAATATTCTTGAATCCTGTTATCTGGCGAATTATGCCGCCGGTATTGTTTGCGGTGAAGTCGGCATTGTGCCGATTGAAAAAAAGAAACTTTTTACTACTGTTGAGAAAGAAATAAAATGACCGGGATAATCTCAAGAGAAGAGCTGAAGAAAATCCGGCAAGAGCTAAAGAAGACCGGGAAGAAGGTCGTCTTTACAAACGGATGCTTTGACCTGATACATGCCGGCCATGTTGATTACCTTGCAAAGGCAAAGGAATTCGGAGATGTGTTGATCGTTGCAGTTAACAGTGATGAATCAATAAGGCGAATAAAGGGACCAACCCGTCCGATAACTCCGCTCAACGAAAGAGGGTTTGTCCTCTCGAACCTTAAGGCCGTGGATTATGTGACTCCGTTTGAGGAAGACACTCCGTTTGAAATTATAAACGATTTAGTGCCGGATGTTTTGGTTAAAGGGGCCGACTGGTCAATTGAGAATATCGTCGGAAGGGAAACGGTAGAGGGCAACGGGGGCGAGGTAAAGACTATAGAATTCGTAAACAATCAATCTACTTCGAATATCATAAAAATTATTGTAGAACGGTTTAGCAAGTAAATGAACGACGAAGAGAAAAAAGAGGAAGGCTTAAAACCTCCCGAACAAACTTCCGAACCAATTCCTGAAACAAAGCAGGAAATGAAGAAGAAGGAAAAGAAGAAACGAACACTCTTCCACAAGACCGTAAATGTTTTTCTTTCAATTCTGCTTGGACTGGTTGTTATAATTCTTCTCTTTTTCGGATTCATGCAGACATCGACCTTCCGGGAGCTGCTAAGGACAAACCTCATTGAAATTGTTAACGGTGAAATAAAGGGCAAAATAAATTTAGAAAAAATAGACGGGACTATCCTCACCTCATTAGTGCTGCGCAATGCATCGCTTACCTATGAGGGGGACACGATAGCAGCATTCAATAAACTCTCCGTTAAAGTAAGCCCGTTCAGGATTCTTTTCAAACAGATTGTTGTGCGCGAGATTGGTCTTTATGACTTAACATTCCGTTTAGTTGAAGACAGCGCGGGGGTGCTTAACATCGCGAAGGCTTTCCCCACTTCCCCCGATGAGGACACCACTTCATCAGAATTTAACTTCCAGATAATTGTGTCAAAGCTTGCTATTAATAATTTGAATTTCTCTTTCCAGAAAGAGAAGTATGTAAAGTCAACGTCAGAATACGATTATTTTAACCTTGACGACTTCAGGGTCAATAACCTGAATCTTGCACTGAGTGCATTCGCGGATATTTCAAAGAACAAATACGAGCTGACAGTTGATGAATTCAATTCGAAGATAAACTTAAGCCGCTTTAACCTTAATGATTTCAGGGGAAAGTTTGCGGTGAGCGAGTCGGAAATAAGTGTGACCGATTTCATATTTGCGAGCGATTCCTCCAGCCTGGAAACAGATTTGAAAGTTACGGGGCTTAATATATTCGGAGAGATTAACGAAGGCGCTCTGAAAAAAGTCAAAGTTGACGTTGATCTGACTGCCGGGAAATTTAATTTTTCCGATATAGCATCGTACGTCCCCGCCGTTGATATACTCAAAGGTGCGATTGAAGTTGAAATGAGCGGCAGCGGAAATTTAAGCGAGTTTGACCTGCGCGTACTTAATGTGATGTACGGAGAGACCGAACTTAAGACCGCGGGGAAGTTGTATAACCTTAACAATCCTGAAAATTTATATATTTCGACATTAACATCCGGTTCAGAGCTGCGCTACGCCGACATTATGCAAATGCTGCCGGGAGTTGTGCCGGATATGTTTAAGGATCTTCCCCTAATATCGATCGACACATTACGATTCAGCGGATCACCAACAAACTTCACCGCCACATTCGGGATGACAATGGAAGATGGCTCGCTCAGCGGTTCAGCTTCTATGGACATTAACAGTCCTGAGATGCGATATGATGTGAAGCTGAACACCGGAAATCTCGATCTCAGTTCATTCCTCAAGATGCCTGCGACTATCACTACTTCTGCCGAGATTAAAGGGGCGGGGACAGATCCGAAGACTATGGACCTCATTGCAAAAATAAATGTAAGCAAGAGCAGCATAAGGAATTATTCAATAAGCCGGATAGACATTAAAACCGAAGCAAAACGCGGGAAAGGATTTGTTGAGCTGAACGGACTGGCAGATTCCTCGAAGATTAATTTTACGCTGAACTCGGATTTCTCAAATCTGAATAATCTTACTTACGAATTTGCCGGCAGTGTGGAAGGAATAAACTTAGGTCAACTGGTTTTACCGGAACTGATAACAGACCGGTTTAACATTCGCCTTAGCGGAAAAGGAAGGAACTATGACCCTGAAAATCTTGAAGCAAATATTAATTTAGACTTAACAAATTTAGAGATCAGAAATAATTCTCTTGACGAGATAAAATTCAACCTTGTGGCAAAATCAGGGGCGGAGAGAAAGAAGCTGGTTGACTTAAAATCCACATTAATGGATTTTTATCTTGAGGGAACATTTTCTTACGATGATTTAGCCGCCTTTATAATAACTGAGGCTGAAGGTTTACAGAAGAGTATTACGGATAAGCTTGATAATTATTTCCCAAAGAATAATATATTAAGCAAGACAATTGTTGATCAGAAGATACTCCTGAAAAAGAAGGTAACGGAATCAAAAATCCTGCCGCAAAAGGGGTCGGGAAATAGTCTGCACTTAAGTTACAAGATGGAAATGAAAGAGCTTGATTTAGTTTCCGCTCTTCTTAATTTTGAAGATTTTTCTGTTGACGGGCATATAGAGGGAGAATTAAAAAAAGAAGGGGGAGAAACAGCGCTGAGCACGAAGATCCAATCTGACTTCTTTAAAAATAAAATAAACGGCGAATCGTTATTTTTGACAGGCGCCTCATTGGAATTCAGCACGTCGCACCCAACGGCCAATTTTGACCTTGATAAAATAAAGCTGAATACTGACCTCTCCATTAAGAGGATTTTCTTCGGTACTGAGATTAAAGATGTGTCATTTAATCTGAATTTGAATAAAAGTCTTATTAAAACAACCGCTTCAGCAGACATTACAGCTGATTTGCGGGTTGAAACAGAGTTAAGTGCTAATATTGCGACTTCAGAACTTGCCGCCGGTTTTCAGAAACTTAAAATTGATTATAAAAAAATCAGTTTGCAAAATAAACGGGACTTCACAATCAATTACATAAATGAAAAAATAAAGATTAATGACTTTAATTTATACCGGAACGAATCCGCATTCTTAATAGACGGGCTGGTTGACCCAAACGGTGAACAGGATTTAAAGATTACTATATCTAAATTCAAGGGATATGATATTGGGTACAGTGTGCTGGAATTAAGCCCGGAGAATATGCTTGATTACGACTTGAATTTAGATGCAACGGTGGGGGGTACATTTGCAAGTCCCCTGCTAAGCATAAATTTGGGTGTTAAGGATTTGAAATTCCGGGAGAAACTCTTTGGGTCTCTTGTTGCGAAGTTTGACTACAGCAAAATGAACTTACTGACGGATATTTCATTTGGCAAGGATAAGGATACTGTTCAACTACCGTTACAGATAAAGGGGAATGTGCCGGTTGATTTATCTCTGTCTGCTGTTAAAGAGCGATTGCCCAAAGACAAGGATGTTAACTTAACTATTTATGCGAAAGATTTTGATCTGGCATCCTTTGGAGATGCATTGCCCTTTGTTAACGACCTCAAGGGAATAATATCATCGGACATCGTGCTAAGCGGTCCTTATGATAATTTGAGCCGCCGTGGCAATCTGTCTGTCCGGAAAGTTTCTTTTTTAGCAGAGCCAAACAATCTGTCCTATGGTGCAGGGCTTACTTTAAGACTTGAAGACGAAGCTGTTTTTATTGACAGCATATTAGTTGAAAATATTGGAAATGTTCCCTACAAGGGGGTAATGCGTGGGAGCGGAAGAATGGACTTTAAAGGAATGGACCTTGTAAAAACCCAGTTCCTGATCGGCGGAAACCTGCAGGTTCTTTCCTATGAATCCAAAAATGCAAGTCCTGCCGTATACGGGGACCTTTTCATTTCGACCGAAGATGACATAATTTTTGCAATGACTCCGGACAGGACTTTTCTAAAGGCATATATAAAGATAAACAATGCAAACTTATACTTCCCGCCGCTTCAGAGCTCTTACTCGGGTTCGTCAAGTAATTTTGTTTACAAGTATGTTGAAACCGGGAAGACCCTCTCCGAAAGAGAAGCCGAAATTCAAAGAATCGTTTCTGAATCAAGGGCCCGCACAGAAGAGATTTTTATTGAGTCCCGCGCTACATCTGTTTTTGATTATGACATAAAAGTCAGGATTTCGGATGAGGCGCGAATTACATTTATGCTTGCCGCGCAGGCAAATCAAAAGCTTATGGCAAACATAAAAGGGGTTTTAACGTACGAGAATACGGGTGGGATTCAGAATATTCAGGGAGAGTTGCAACTGTTAGAGGGCTCAACGCTGGAATTCCTGAAAACATTTTCAGCATCGGGGACAATAAAATTTGAAAGTGATCTGACGAATCCTTATCTCGATATTACGGCGACATATAAGAATTACAGGATTTCGACCGAATCCGGAAGCGAGGGAAAGGAAACAGAGGTTGCTGTGAAAATAAAGCTGCGGGGAACCGTAAAGGATTTATCGAGCAACTTTGCCCAGATGGAAGATAATATTGCAGTATATGAGGGGAGCGAAAATATCCAGAATGACAAAGCAAGCGCGGATAAAGAAAAAGCCGACGCAATCTGGTTTATTCTAACCGGTAAATTTACAAACGAAACGACATCGCAAGAGCGCCAGCAATCCGCAGGAATGATTGAGGGAACCGCCACTTCACTGGCGGGATCATTGCTTGGGGGAGTATTGAACACGTATCTTGGCGATTATGTCCGCACTCTGGATGTGAGATCTTCCGGAACAGCAACGAAATTCAGCTTAACAGGGACAATAAAAGGATTGCGCTATACTATCGGCGGAAGCACAAACTTTTTACAGGATTTATCCAATGCAAATATCAGGATTGAGTATCCGTTAATTGAGAATCTCTTCTTACGTGTGGAGAGGAGAGAATCTATCACCGAGACAAATTATCCCACAGAAATGATTAACGAATTAGGTCTAAAATACAGGTTTGAATTCTAATGAAAAGAAATATTAAGTTGTTCTTTGAACAGCACCCCGGCCTTTCAATTAAAGCGAAAGAGATTGCCAAAAAGCTAAACCTTCTCGCAGATTATGAATATACCGCACTTAAGGAATTACTGTTTGAACTCACCGAGGAAGGATTTATCCTCAGAGAAGGAAAACGATATATGCTTAACAGGACGGAAAGCAAGCAGATCAGAGGTATTGTCCAATTGTCCTCCGACGGATTTGGCTTTGTAATTTGTGAAAATTGCAAATACGGTGATATATTCGTCTCATCAAGGAATTTAGGCGGGGCACAGGAGGGGGATTTTGTTGAAGTCCTTCTCTTCAAAAAGCAGAATAAGAACAGGAAGAATTTTGAGGGGCAGATTACAGATGTCCTGAAAAGAAAAGCTGATATTGCCGAAGAACAGAAAGATGCAGGAACGGAGAAGAAGCGGGTTGGCAAAACTCCCAAAGGCATCCCCGCAATTAAGCAGATGAACAGGGAGCAGGAAATTGAGTTTATCGCAAACGAGTTCAGTATACCGTATATATTTCCGGAGAGAGTAATCGGCGAGGCAGAGGCTATTCCGCTGAAGTTAAGTCCGAAAGAGATTAAACAGCGAACCGATTACCGGGACAAAAATGTTTTTACCATTGATCCTGAAGACGCAAAAGATTTTGACGATGCGCTTTCTATAGAGATGCTTGAAAACGGAAATTACTCGATAGGCATTCACATAGCCGATGTTTCGCACTATGTGAAAGAGAAAGGAGCTCTTGATGCGGAGGCGGAAAAGAGAGGAAACAGCGTCTATCTGGTAGGCGGTGTTATTCCCATGATTCCGGAGCGGTTATCAAACACAATATGTTCTTTAGTCCCCAATGAGCCAAGATTAACCTATTCCGTTATTGCCGAGCTTACGCCGCGCGGAAAACTTATTGGTTACAAAATAGAGAAGACCATAATTCAAAGCAAAAGAAGGTTTACTTACGAGGAAGCACAGTCTGTAATCGAAACCGGAAAAGGGGATCTGGCTGAGGATGTACTGAAACTTCAAAAGATGGCGCTGATTTTGAAGAAAAAGCGTCTAAAGGAGGGAAGCGTTAATTTCTTCACTCCTGAAGTGAAGTTTGTCCTGAACGAGAAGTATCATCCGGTCGATATAATAAAAAAGATTCAGAAGGAGAGCAATAATTTAGTTGAAGAATTTATGCTTCTTGCAAACCAGATTGTTGCAAAACATGTCGGGTTTTCAACAAAGAGGGATGAGATTAAAACGTTCTTATACAGAATTCATGATTACCCAGATACTGAGAAGCTCAAAGAGTTTGTCCGTTTCGTAAAATCGCTTGGATACAATCTCTCAATCTCCGAGGCAAAACAGCCAAACGGCCTGAACAAGATGATGGAAAGCGCACATGGAACGGAAGAAGAAGTCGTAATAAATGAGCTTGCGATCAGGTGCATGGCAAAGGCGATATACTCAACGGATAATATCGGTCATTTTGGTCTTGGGTTTGATTATTATACTCATTTTACTTCTCCGATAAGAAGGTATTCAGACCTGCTTGTTCACCGGTACCTGAATCATTATCTGACAAAGGAAAGTAAATTAAGCATTAGCAAAAATGACCTCGAGAAAATTTGCGAGCATATTTCCGCCACTGAAAGACTTGCGGCAGAAGCAGAAAGACGGTCGGTAAAGCTAAAGCAGATAGAATTTCTGCAGGATCACCTGGGGAATGAGTATCACGCAATTATCACGGGTGTTACAAGATTCGGAATCTTTGTTGAGATAACCGATTACCTTGCCGAAGGACTTATTCATGTAAGGGATTTAGAGGGAGATTTTTACGTTTACGATGAAGAAAAATATTCTTTAATTGGGAGGCGGAATAAAAAAGTTTTCCGGCTTGGCGATAAGATTCAGGTGAAACTAATCCGTGTGGATTATGACAAAAGCGAAATTGATTTTTTAGTAGTTGACGAATAAAATATTTTTACGGATAATTTCCCTGCGCGGGGGGAATAACCGAAAATAAAAACAAATTACAATATGAAGAGAATTCTGATTATATTTTTTCTTATTACGCTTCTGATACCGGAAGTGTATGGGCAGTTCGGCAGGAACAAGGTTCAATACAAAGATTTTGAATGGTACTACATCCAGACCAGCCACTTTGATATTTACTTTTCTCAGAAGGGCCCCGAGATCGCTGAGTTTGCCGCAAAGGCAGCAGAGGATGCTCTGACAGATATCGAGAAAAAAATCCTATATCGGATAAATAACCGCATTACGCTGATTTTATACAATTCCCAAAATGATTTCCAGGAAACAAATGTTATTGATCAGTACCTTACAGAGGGAATTGGCGGATTTACCGAGTTGTTTAAGAACAGAGTTGTTGTTCCGTTTTCGGGTTCATACAAAGGTTTCCGCCATGTGATTCACCATGAGCTTGTGCATGCAGTTATGAATGATATGTTTTACGGCGACTCCATTCAGAATGTTATTTCGAGCAACATATCCCTCCGCTTTCCCCTCTGGTTTTCAGAGGGAATGTCCGAGTATCTCTCGCTTGGATGGGATGCAAACACCGATATGTTTATACGCGATGCGGCATCAAGCGATAATTTCCCGGACATTAACAACCTCGACGGTTATTTTGCATACAGGGGCGGGCAGTCTGTAATCCATTACATTGCTCAAAAATACGGTGACGAGAAGATAGGCGAGATAATGAATAAAATCAAGAGCAAGGGGAGCGTTGAAGAAGGGATTAAAGCTTCTATCGGTCTTAACCTTGAAGAGCTTAATGAACGGTGGAAGAAGGATGTTAAAAAAGAATACTGGCCCGAGATTGCCCTGAGAGAGGACCTGGATGATTTTGCCAAGAGACTCACTAATCCAAAGAAGGACGGCGGATTTTATAATACAAGCCCCGCTTTATCGCCGCAGGGGGATAAGATTGCTTTTATTTCAAACAGGGATTATTACTTTGATGTTTACCTGATGAATGCACTTGACGGTAAAATTATCAAGCGGCTTGTTAAGGGAAACCGCACAGCAGATTTTGAAGAGCTTAATGTTTTAACCCCCGGTTTAAGCTGGTCTCCTGACGGCAGCAAAATTGTTCTGAGCGCAAAAAGCAACGGAACAGATGTAATTTATGTAATTGACGTGGAATCAGAGGACGTTGAACATCTCCCTATAGTGTTCGACGGGATTGGAACAATCAGCTGGTCCCCTACCGGGAAATATATTGCAATAGCGGGACATGATACAAAGCAGTCGGATATTTATATCTATAACGTTGAGACTAAAGAACTTGTTGACCTGACAAACGATCCGTTTACTGACGAGCAGCCATCATGGTCCAATGATGAGGGAAAGATTCTCTTTATCTCCGACCGAAAAGATTTTCAGGCAAATCCCCCATCGGGCGACTTTATGATGTCGTATCATGATTACACTCAATCCGATGTTTACTGCATAGACCTGAAAACAAAAGAAGTTACCCGTATGACGGAAACAGTTACAGGAGATGAAACTTTCCCGGTCTTTGGTCCTAACGATGATGAAATCCTGTATATATCGGATGAGAACGGGATTAATAATATTTATAAAAAGAAAATTACCGGAGCAGAGAATCCGGCCGGTGTTAAACCGGTTCCGATAACCAACTCCCTCAGCGGAATAAACCAGCTTTCGGTTTCCAGAGACGGAAAGAAGCTCGCTTTCTCTTCGATGTATGAATCATCTTACAATATTTTCCTGATGAGCAATCCATTCGAGAGCAAAACCGATAAGACAGAATTAACCCCCACGCCTTTCAGAACACGAGAGGAAAACGGACATGTTAAGAGCGACACCCTGACAACGATACAGGTCCCGAAAGGTGATACGACCGCCGTTAAAAGCAGTTCGCTTTTCTTTACAGGCTCTTATGTTGATACTGCCAAGGCCGACCCGGACTCAATAAAGAAGGGGGATTACAGCAGATACGTCTTCGGGCAAAAAGAATATTATATGACCGACACAACCAGCCGTGACAAGATATTCAACCTGACCGATAATCTTGATACCGCAGGCAATTACAGGGTGAACAAATATAAAGTGACTTTTTCCCCTGACCTGATTTATGCCAATGCCGGATTCAGCACTCTGTATGGATTGCTGGGAACAACAGTCCTGACATTCAGTGATGTACTTGGGAACCACAGGCTTATAGGGGTTACAAGCCTGCAAATAGATCTTAAAAACAGTGATTACGGACTGGCATATTATTACCTGCCAAACAGAATCAGTTACGGGATCGAACTGTTTCATAATGCAAGGTTTTTATTCCTTGAGCGGGGGAAGTACCTGAATTTATTCCGGTTCAGGAATTACGGTGCAGTAATCTCTGCATCTTTACCGATTAACCGTTTCCAAAGGCTGGATTTTGGATTATCCTTCCTGAATGTTTCGAGCGAGAACCTTGATGCCCCGTCGGAAGAGTCACAAAAAGTAACTTACTTTATCCCCGCAATAAGTTTTGTGAGGGACAACACTATCTGGGGATATACTGCCCCGATAGACGGAACACGCTACAGGATTGATTTGTTCGGGAACCCTTTGATTCAGGCAGATAAGTATGGCTTCTATTCAATATTGGCTGATTACCGGGGATACCTTAAATTCTGGGATGATTACTCATTTGCTTACCGTGTCTCGGGGGGTTACTCAGCCGGAAAGAATCCCCAGCGCTTTTTTATGGGGGGGGTGGAGAACTGGATTAACAGAAGATTTTCAACGGGGGATATTCCGATCGAAACACCGACAGATTTTGCTTTCCTTACTTCTGCCCTTCCGATGAGGGGATTTGACTATGCGGAGAGAATAGGAACAAGGTACTCTCTTATGAATCTTGAACTGCGGTTCCCCTTAATCAGGTATTTGCTTACCGGTGCGCTTCCCATTTTATTCCAGAATGTTCAGGGGGTTGCGTTTATCGATATGGGAACCACCTGGAACAACAATCGTGAACTTCAGCTTTTTACAAAAAACGAGAACGGATCGCTGGTTTCAAAAGACCTTCTTATGGGAACAGGTTTCGGAGCGAGGTTATATTTCCTTTATTTTCTGCTTAAGTTTGATCTTGCCTGGTCGTATAGCGTAGATTCGTTTTCAAAGCCGATATTCTATTTCTCGCTGGGAACGGATTTTTAGAACAATATTTCACCAGCGGGAGATTATTGTTGTGTTCTGGTGGTTGGCAATATTTTTTGCTTCGGCTGTGAATAAAAACTCAATACGGCTGGCATAATATTCGGATATTTTCCCCCGTACCATTTTCATGGTGCTGTTGAGGAATTTGTTCTGCTCTGTGAATCCTTCACCCAGAACCGCAACGGCCGCCGGGAGCCATCGCTCGGGAAACTCTCCTCCGTATTCCCCCCCTTTTTTATACTTGTTGATTTCATCCTGTATTATTTTCAGTGCTTCTTTCTGACCTGCCCCGCTTTTTGAATCCAGCCCCATACTCTTTAGTTTGTGTTGTATCGCATCTTTGTTGGGGTACAGGAGCGCAACCGTATAAGGCGACTGATTATTATAAAGCATCATCTGATCTATATAAGGGGAATTGTCAGTTATCGTTTCCTCAATTCCTTCGGGGCTGTATTTCTCGCCGTCACCTGCAATCAGCAGGCTTTTGAAACGGCCAAGGACATAGAGGAAGTTTTCATTGTCAAGGTAACCCAGGTCACCGGTAAAGAGCCACCCGTCTTTGATTGTTTCCCCGGTAGCTTTTTCATTTTTCCAGTAACCGGCCATAACATTTTCCCCTTTTATAACTATCTCCCCGTTCTGACCGATGGGAACTTCATTCCCCTCCTCATCGCAAATTTTTACCAGCAGGTCTTTAACAATCTTTCCTGATGAACCGAGTTTGTGAGCAAGGGGAACATTAGCGGAGATGACGGGAGCCGCTTCGGTCAATCCGTATCCCTGAAACATCGGGATGCCGATTGCATAAAAGAAACGCTGAAGCTCGATATCAAGGAGCGCACCGCCGCCAACAAAGAACTCGAGTCTCCCCCCGAAATTTTCCCTTATCTTGCTGAAAAGTATTTTATCTAAAACAACTAAAATGGGTTTCTTTAACTTAGAGATTCCCGTCCCTTTGTTCCACCCCTCTTTGTTATATTCGTAAGCTGTTTTCAGGGCGTAATTAAAAAGTTTCTCCACCCTCTCCCCTTTTTCCCGGATACCGTTCTCTATGTTTTTCCTGAAGCTCTTGGCAAGAGTCGGCACGCTCAACAAAAAGTATGGTTTGTTTTCCTTAATATTAAGGGGGATATTTTTCAGTGTTTCAAGGGGTGAGCTGCCAAGCTGTATTGCCGCCATGCTTGCGCCGTTTGCCATAAGCGTATATATCCCAGCCGTGTGAGCAAAGGCGTGATCCCACGGGAGTATTAAAAGCGAGGTGTAATAAACCGGAATAGGAAGAAGGGCTGAGGATTGCTCAATGTTAGCCGTGTAATTTCTGTGGGTCAGAATAATCCCCTTGGGATCGGAAGTAGTCCCCGAAGTGTAACAGATATTTGCGTGGTCGCTTTCGTTTACTCCCTGCCACGTGTCCGTAAATTCCTTCGAGTTCTGTTTAAGATACTCTTCTCCGCGTTTAAGAATATCGCTGAGAATGATTTCGTCGTTTTCAGGATTGTCTATATTGTCAAGGATAATGGTTTTTTCAAGATCCGGCAGGTCGATTTTAATAGCTTTAATCTTCTGCAGCTGTCCCTTGCTTACGATGGCGAACTTCGATCCCGAATGAGCTATTCTGAACTTAAGGTCCGACATCTGATCTATCTTTATTGATATGGGGACATTCACTCCTCCCGCGAAAAGGATTCCGAGTTCAGCGACCACCCATTCCCGTCTTCCTTCCGCAATAAGGGATGCGCGGTCTCCTTTTCTGAAGCCGAGGGAGATGAGTCCCGCAGCGAACTTATGAACCAAGGGCTGCATTTCGCTGTATGTGGTTCCGATATATTTTGTAGTGCGCTTGTCCCACATAAGGATATTCTCCGGGTAATTGTAAACGCTGTTTTCAAAGAGATAGGGAAGGGTCTTTTTCATTATGGCATCCAATCAGATATTTTAATAAGAATTACAAATAAACATTATCGGGTCAGAATTATGCTGTTATATAACGCGAAAATAATCAATTGCCGTAATGTATGAAAATAGATTGACAAAATAATTTAATCTTTTATTGATAGTGGTGCGTTTTATTTCTTTTATCTTCTATCATTCACAATAAAAAGAGGCCCGATACCACGCGCCAGTACCGAGCCTCTTTAAGTTGTAAAGTTTGTCAAGTTATAAAGTTATAAAGGAATTACCTGACAGGCTTTATAAACTTACAACTTATTTCCTTTACAGCACTGCGGAAACGGAATGGCTGTGAGCGAGGGTATCAAGCTCAGAGACATCCGTCACTATCACACCAATGAAGACTGTCTTTCTCTGGTACTGCGAAGCGAGATTTATCTGCACTGCACTTAGCGGAATGGAGAGGCTGTACAGAGCAGTGAAATTGTAGCTTGCCACTGACTTTTCCAGAGGGGTGACTACAAACAATTCCGTCCCTTCATTGACGGGGTCGGAATAGCAGACTATTCCCGCGAACTTTACTGCAGATGCTTCAGGGGGAAGCGAGATGAATGAGTTAAGCGCGGGGACAGATGCGGTGACTGCGGTTTCAGTCAGGTTGATGTCGCTTGCGGTGAATGCGAAGCCCTGCGGAGGTGAAGTCAGACAGTATTCTGTGGGGACTGTTAAGCCGACCTTCTTTGCGTTCTCCTTCACCATATAATTAAAAGGAGAGAGTAAAGAGGGAGTGTGCAATTTCCACAGCTTCCTGAGAGTGAGACTGTTATTTATGCCGGAGCAGAACTTAGCTGAGGTGCCGAGTTTGCTCCTGTTGTCCTGCTGTTCCTGAGTCTTAGCGTCGTTAAACGAGCTTGGGAGGGCAGCGAAGATTGTCCTGCCTGCGTTTATGCGGGCACAGATTGAGCCGAGACGTCCTCTGAAGTTACCGAGGACCGAACCAACGAGTATTGCCATTTTATTTATCCTTTCTTGTTTAATTAATGAAATAAATTGACAATGCTAAAGTAAAGTAGAATTTTTTTTGTTCGTGTGTAGAAGTTGTACACTAAGGTCGAAGGTCGGAGGCAGAGGGAGAGGGGAAGAGGAAAGAGGAAAGAGGAAAGAGAAAGGAGGAAAGAGGAAAGAGAAAGGAGAAAAGAGGAATAGATTTTTGTTGATTTGTTGATTTGTTAAGAAAAATAAGCACGAAGGGGGCAGGGAGAGGCAAGGGGGAGGCAAGTTAGAGGCTGCTTATGGGTCTTTCTGCCTTTCTTTACGGTAGAGGATTGAGCGAATTGTGTCGGTGGAGAGGGAGTATTTTTCGCTTAATAATAATATGGCTTCGTGGAAGTCCTTTTCTTTGATCAGGGCATGGTGATCTAAACGGATTTTGAGGTTCCTTACCTCCCGCATATTAATCAGTTTATATCGCAGGAGGTATCTGAACCATCTTGTTTTTTCTATCCGGTCAATGTCTATCATTGCTAACTGCTTTTATCAGCGTGATGGTACGTTCTTTTCCCGATCTTGTTTCTACCATCTCCATTCCACTCAGTTTCGCGTATGCTTTCATCCACAATGTAAATTTCCTCTGCGTAAGTTTGCTGAAGTCGGAATAAGAGTTTACAAAACTGTCGAACAGTTCTTTTTTATCATAAGAATTTCCGAAAACAAAATTCTGCTCTGTTTCTATGAATTCAACAAACTCGGGGGCGGTTTCATCAAGCAGTTTTTTCCGATCGAGGTTTGCATATTGATATGTTATCAGTCCGCGCTTCAGAAACAACTGAATACACCCGACCATAAAATTATCAAACGCGTACCATTCCTCCGTTGTCCATCCGTCAAAGAACTGTTTGCCGAAATCATCAACCGGCCTGTGACTGCGGTTATAAAAATCGCTGAACTCAATTACGAACTCCCTGTCCAGAGTCGAATCGTCAATTCCCGCAATCGAATAATTACTCGTAAGAATTATTTTGGGGGAGACGCTGAACTCAAGATAAAACTCCATAACGTTTTTCTTCTCAACGGGCATCCCGTCTGTAATAACGGAGAAAAGATTTGGAAACGAAAACTTCTTTCCTATATCCTCAATTGCCAGGATGTCCGTATTGACTTCGATCCTCTGCCACGGAAAGCTTTTTCCAATATTAAAATTCCGACCGTCCTGAATCACACCGTTCCGGAGCTTAAGAATTGCTTTGACCACCAAACCCTTTCCGCTTCTGCCGAAAGCCCCGTCGCTAAGCTTTTCATCCAGGTAGATAATTGCCTTTGCGTTTACCGGATCTTTGAATCTGTGAAGCATATAGCCGATTGTGCTCTTAAGGGCAAGGTATCTTTCCTGATACTGATTAGTAACATTCCCGAGAAAATCATCGAACACCGTCCTCTCTTCAACGGGGTAAAAGTCCCGCGACAGGATCTGGTCCTTCCATATATACTTCCCGAATTTTGAGTAATCTATAATTTCACACCCATCTTTCCTGACAACCACCACACCGTTACGGTAAAAGAGAATTGCCTCATCTTTATTGTCCCTTACAAAGTCAATCTCTTTAAGGGGCAGAAACTCCATAAACTGATTGGTGAAAAGTCTGCTGCTGCTTTTTATTATTGCGCTCAGAAGCTCGTCCCGCGTAACTCCGTTAAGGACGCCGGCGTTCATTCTGTTTATGAAGTTCATCAGATAATCCTTGATGTCGCAAATAATCACTTCCGAAACCACGCAGCGTTCTATCCGCGCAAAGACAATCCCCTTGTCCCGTTTGATCTTGCAGAACCCCTCCGAGTCAAGGAAACTCCTGAACCTGGTATCCTCGATTTTCACTTTTCTCCGGCTTAACTTCCAGAATTGTATCACCGGTTTTTCCCATCCGAACTGCCCGGCTATATAGAAAAGACTTTTCAGGGAAATATTCCCGCGCGAGTCTTTTGCAAGCTGGCGGAATTTTTTTCTTACTTCCCCCTCGGTGTCGTTGTAGTTTTTATTGCTGAGGGACATTTTAACGAAATAATCCTCACCCGTTTTTCCGAGCGGAAGAAGACTCATCCCTATTTTGAACCACAATTCATAACTCCCCTTTGTCAGCTTTCTCGAAAGCAGCTCAAGCGCGCTTTCAATGACCTGGTTGTCAGAGTAATATGAATCTATTTCTTCATCTTTCTGCGTATCATTGTTTTTACTTACAGAGCAAAACCTTTTTATAAGTGAAATTATTTTCTCTTCATCAACACAGGCAGGCAGTTCCTTAGGGCGTTTTGGTTCATGGTAAAATTCATAAGTTCCAAGAGTCTCCGGGTGCTTAGAGGGGGGAAAGGCGGTCTGGCAGTTTCTCCATCTTAGCTCCAGGTGGTGGCATTGCAGTTCATCCTTAAAGGGGAAAGAATAAATTCCTTTGTCCCCGAATTCATTCACAATCTTACCGGCGGGTTTAACTCTTATGATAATATGCAGCCCTTCCCCCGAACCGGATTTAGTTACCCACAGATAATCGTTGTCAAGACCAATTTCCGCGAGCATCTCATCCAGGATATCATAATCCTTAACGTGGTCAAGGTCAAGCAGCCTTAGGTCCCCGATCCCCTGAATCACCCCAATACCCGTAGCTTTGCCCCACTCCATCCTTTCAATATCCGTTTTGGACTGAGGTTTATCCTGCCAAAAATTCCACATTCCAACCGGTGCTTTTCCTTTAAGCGGCAATACATTAAAACCAAATTTTTTATTGTAGCTTAATCCTATTTCTCTTCTCATTTTGTTATCTCCTTCCCGGTTCATTATAGAAATAAATAACTTCGCGCTTGCGGTTAAGCCGCGCAAAATATTTTTCCTGTTTGGTTCTTAATTTGCTTTTGAGGTAGGTGTCAAGATCTTTCCTCAGATAGTAATACCTGAAGTAAGAGTAATAGTGTCTGCTGATAATCCCGCCGGAAGCAAGTTTCCCGATGTAGCCCTGCGAAAGTCCCGTATAGACGGAAGCCTCCTTTACGCTCAGGGGGCGGCTGCCTGCTTTCCTTAAAAATTCCCTCAGACTCGCTGTTGATGAGAATGATCTGCTGTTTTTATTTAAACACATAATGTTTCCTTTCATAAAATATTTAGAAAAAATCATGTGTTCCAAAATATATTTATTCCCCTCCTTAAAAACAGGCAGACACCCGAACAAATGTCTCTTCGGGTATCTTCCGGTATATTAAGTTTTTAATTCCGCTATTATATGGGCAATTTCTTTTTCTCCCCGCGGAGTTTTCTCCCCTTTTTTGGATGCTGAGTCACCAAGCCGTTTATTGTCAAATCTCTTTCCGTTAGCGTCCTTAAAATGGTCTCTGGCTATTGCGTGCCTGATATTATAAGTAGTCACATCTATGAAATCGAATTTATACAATAAATCAAACAGGTAAGTGAGCAGCGGTCCCGATCTCTTCCACCAGATAAGATTTTCAGGGTCTGAATCTCCGGGGAGTTTCTTATTAAACCTATTGCCGGCAGCATCTTTGAAGTGGACTCTGATCACATCATCCCGTTTCGTATAAGTTGTTTTATCAATCACGCCATTCAGATTTAATAAATCAAAAAGGCGGATAAGCTGGGGCTCCGTTCCCTTCCACCAGATAAGATTTTCGGAGTCTGAAGCCTTTTTCACTCTCCTGCTTCCTTTATTATCCCCCTTTGTCATGGCGGGTTTTCCGTATAATGTTGTTCCGCCAGGTTCATTAACTCCGGCAGCGTTTCCCGTGTTTGACTCCGGATTTCCGTATTTGCTTTGAGTTTCCAGAACTTCTTTAAGTTCCTTGATATTGCTTTGGACTATTTGTTTTAAGTATTTTAGTGTGGCAAGCTTTGCTCTTACTTTCTCATAAATAATACCTGCGGTTATCGTTTGTTCCTTACCTCCCCGGGCAAAATTGTCATATTCTTTTTCAATAAAGTAAACCAAGTCGGGATAGTTGCTTGCGGCGATGTCATGGTTCTCGCTGATCGTCGCTATAAAATCCAAGTCACAATATTCAAATTGAATAATTGCCCTTTTTGCCTCCCCGGAAATTTTTACGCATTCCATAACCGACTTCACTAAATCAGTGTCGTAAATCCGGGTGTTGATATCGCTTTGAGTAAATTCAGTTATATTTTTTTTATATGTGGGATTTTGAAATATCCGGTACGTTTCAATTTTAATTATTTTATTTAAGATGTAATCCGGAATCAGCTTGAAATGTTTCCGCCGGGAAATACTGTTTTTGCCCTTATTATACCGGCTGACAAATTTCCTTTTCCTCTGATAATTATCAAGCATTCTTGTTTGTTCCTCCTGATGCGCAATCAATTTTGTAATCTCATTTTCATTGGAGGAGGGGGTATTATCCCGGTCTCTGTCCAAATCAGGGGTGGCATCATATAAGTCCGCTTGCGATCCTCCTTTCACGTCCGCTTTACGGGGTGCAACCCCGGTTTTCTTTTCCTGCTTATTGTTTTTATTTTCATTTGATAATACCTTCACTCTTTTCTCTCCTTTCGTTGACAAGTGTACAAACTCACACTACTAAGCTAAAAATAACAAAGATACTTTCCAAATTAAATTTCACTTTTTGCAAAAATTTATTTTAGCAAGCCGGCAGAAATAATTTTTTTTATTTCAACTTTTTTTAATGATAATATTTTCAGTTTATGTTAATAAAAACGGTCTTGTTTTAACGACAAGGCGGGGGGCGGGCTTCCAGTTTGGATTTATCGTTAAGGTTTTTGGACGCATCTCCGGGGGTCTTTAAATCCAAAATTAATGGCGAATACAATGTAAAATCAACACTTTTCCCCTTTTTGGACGCAATGCTTTAGAGAATTCACATTTATTCCAAAAAACAGACATTAACACCCCTTTTTCGGTAAAAGCTGCGTTTTTGGTCTTATTTCCAGATATTCTTGATGTAATAATGGGAGTACTTTTTACCGTCAGACAATCCTCACGGTTCCCGAAAATGGTGGGAGAGAACCGGTAGATACTATAAGAGATTAATAAAAGGAGGTCAGTTGTTATCATTCCAATGGTAGAATTTCAATAAGGAATATGTTGAAATTGAGCTGAATTCATCACTTTCTTTTGAATTGACCTCTTAATGCATGTTTTTGCCAATAAGTCTGATTTTTCTAAAGCATTGCGTCCAAAACAACAGAAAACCTTGTTATTACGCTAAATTCGCAGGATATTTTGGATTTATCGGCTCTATCCGTTAAGACAAAAAACTGTAAGGTTAAGGCGGATTCAACCCCCCGATTCCTCAGTCAGTCTGTCAGCTGACGAGTTTGTTACACAATTGTTGTTATCTCATTAACCATGGGATTTATCCCATGGAAGATGCGATTAAAAAACATTTTATTAACCGTTTTAACGGTTTACATCGTTCTACAATCCGTCGGCTAATGGACGCGTCGATAACATATTTATAGCACGCATTCCAGATAACATCGTAGCGTGCATTTAGGTACGCAATACATTCTACGGAAGGAAATGTGTTCTTCCTAAAGAGACAATGGACTGAGTGGGATTTTCAACGGTTGCGCTATGATTCGTTGCAGATTACGGGCTTCGGCACTATCGAATCCCACCACCATTGTTGTGGGCTGTAGGATTTGTTGTCCGCACCGAAAAGGCAATTACTTATAGCGGCGTGTTAAGTGCTCTGGTTATTTTGTTTATTAAAATTTAAAAATTCTTTGATAAGTTCTAATATCCTGCCTGTTTCTTCATGTCTTATAATCAATAATGGTATTCCGTTTTTATCGGCATATTCTTTTTTTATCTGGTCTCGCTTTTTCACTTCTTCAAATGTGTTGTCTGCATTATTTTCAGCAGACCCCCCAAATTTAACAGGTCTGTAATGTTGTTCGCCATTAAATTCAATTAATAACAGCTTTTCTCCAATTCGGATTAAAAAATCAAAAGGTAGTGGATTTACGTACCTACAATCAGGAAAAGAATATTGTTGCTCAAATTGCACATTTAATTCTTTAAGAACTTTTCGGATTTTCTGTTCTCCCTTTGCCAACCTGCATTTTTGACAACCACTTCCGTTTAAATGAACGCTTGCTTGCTGTTCAAAATCTCCATGAAACGGACAAATTATTATCAATTTTGAGATCATACTTTTATATACGACCTTACTATAGTCATAATGAAAATCGTGCTTCTCATTAGCTCTTAATATAAATTCATCTGTATTTAATGGATAGCGTCCCGAACACTTTGGACAACCTTGTGGGTTTAGCTTACGAGTATGATTTGCAGGGGTTTGTTCAAATTCTCCATGAATAGAGCAGGTTATAAATACTTTTTCATGATTACTGGAATATTTTGTATTGTCATAAGAATACTTTTCTCCATGAATTTCTATTGCTTTTGCAATAAAATTCTCATTAGTTCCTTTAAAATTCAGTACACATCTTGGGCATTTCTGCCCACTTAAATGTTTATTGGGTGTTTGCGAAAAATCACCGTGTTCAGGACAAGTTATTATTACTTTTCGAACACTATTGCTAAAATTAACTTTGTCATAGCTGTATTTACCGTTATGAACTTCTCTCCCTTTATTTATAAATTTTTCTTGGGTCCAATTTGTTCTTCCACCACATTCAGGACAACCTTGTGGATTAGTTCTGTGTATGTGATTACCAGGCGTTTGAAAAAAATCTCCATGTATTGGGCAATTAATCTTTATATTTGAGTTGGTATTTTTGTACTCCATTCCGTCATAGTTGTATTTGTCTCCGTGTATTGCTTTTGCTTTCATAATAAATTCAATCACACTTGTGCGACATCTATCTCCGTTTGATTCAGAAAAGCATTTTCTACAACCTTGTCCCATTAAATGTTTGTGTACGTATTGCTGGAATTCGATTTGATGCTTTTTACAAAAAATAGTAATCTTATCAGATTCATATAAATACGTAACTTTGCTGTAATCGTACCTATCTCCATGAACTAATTTTGCTTTTTCTAAAAAGTCCCTTAAGGTTAATCGTCTTGCCATTATCTGTATTTCATTAAAAGTTGTTTGGATCGCGCCAGCACTTACCATTGCCCCTAATGTTTTGGAGGTTGGCGTGGTGGTGGACTTAGAGCTCTATACTGTCAACCTGCAGTAGAAGCACTGCACTTGACTTAACCACGTCACCGCCACTTGCTGCAAACTGCTGGTATGCGGTTGGCTTTCTTCCCTTTCGTATGTTTTATTCTTCTCCAAAGTAGTCGCTGTCAATTTTTTTCAGTTCGTAAATTTGTTGCGTTGTGCAGCCAAGATTGTAATCAATCATAAGTTGAGCCAACTGTTCTCCGTCTATAAGCACAATTTTGGTCTCGTTTCTCGGTGTGTATTCTAATGCTTCCTTTGTGAAAGTTGATGTAGTTATGAAAATTCCCTTTTTGGCTCCTTGTCCGGCAAGTGCTCCAACAAATTTTTGAAGTTCTGGTCTTCCAACTACATTTCCCGGTTTCCAACGTTTCGCTTGGATGTAAATAATGTCAAGTCCAAGTTTGTCTTCCTTAATTGTTCCGTCAATTCCTTCATCTCCGCTTTTACCCATTGCTTTTCCGGCATCTTTGATTGAACCACCATAACCCATTTTTACAAGCAGTTCAACCACAAGTCGTTCAAAAAAAGCAGGCGAAAGGTCAATCACTTTGTTTAAGAGTTCTGAAGCCAGAGATTTTCTGATTTTCTGATAGGCTTTGTCTAAACTCTCTTCAGGTGTTTGCTCGTTAGTTGAAATGTTAGTTGTTTCTTCTTCTGTTTCGTGTTCGTTTCGTGATGCGTTTTGGAACTCTAAAAATGCAGGAAACTGTCTTAAATACTTTGCATCAATTCGGTCGAGATTTTTCGCTAATGTTTGGCTACCAAGCTCGGTAATTACAAATGTTGCTCGTTTAGGCGAGTCAAGAAGTCCTGCCTTTTTTAAATAAGTTTTTGCCCAGCCAACTCTGTTGTCAAATATTGCCTGGTTGCCACTTGCCAAAAGCTCTTTTCGTTCTTCGTCAGTAACTTTAAACTCTGCCGCCAAACTCTCAATCAAGTCTCTGTATTTATGTTCTTGTCCGTCAGAAACAAGTTTGAGTAATGGAAGCATTAATGATTGATAGTCTGGTATCATATTTGTCTTTTATTTTCTGATTGTTAATTGTTTCACTATCGTCTGGCTCTTTTATAGTTCCCCAATGCAATAATATCTTTTCATAGATAAAATATAATATTAATTTTATTTACTACCAAGTAAAATATATTGTTCAACTTCTAAAAAAAAGCGATTCGTTCCGGCCGCTTGCTAAAGAATGGTGTTGCTCCGGAGCATCGGACAATCCTTACTGTTCCTGAAGACGTTGCAGAAAGAACCGGCAGCGACTGTCGGAGATTAAAAAATGATGGGGAGTTACTGTTATTTTAACTGCAGAATTACAATAAGGAATATCCTGAAATAGAGCTGAATTCATCACATTCCCCTGAATTGCCCTCTTAATACATCTTTTTGCCAATAAATCTGATTTTTCTAAAGCATTGCGTCCAAAACAACAAAAAACCTTGTTATTACGCTAAATTCGCAGAATATTTTGGATTTATCGCCTCCATCCGTTACGACATAAAACCGTAGACTTACGACATATTCATCCCCCCGATCCCTCCGTCTGCTGACGGAGAGAGGGTTGGAAATTGATTGATGTAATGTAAACACAGAGGGTTTTATGGCGGGTCCGGGAAATAATGTCACCCCTACGGGGTTTTTTTGTTAAATGTACATTAATCTATAATAATTTCACCCCTTCGGGGTTGAAGACATTAAACCGTTCCGAACCCGTTAAAGCGTTTTGCAAAACGATGGAAACCGTTAAAACGGTTAATAAAATGTCTCCTGGTCGCTTCTTCCATGGGATAAATCCCATGGTTAATGAGATAACAACAATTGTGCAACAGACACGTCAGCTGACGGATGCAGAGAAGGGAAAAGAAATAAATGGGCTATCAAATTCTATGTTACTACATTTTTCAGATGCAGATTTTAGGCGGCTTTCAATGTTTCACGCCGAGAACACAAAGTCCTCCTTCGTCGGAAACGCCCGCAAAGACCGTCCGTTAGCTAATGGACTGAAAAAATCAGAGTCTGCAACAGCCTGTGTGTCGGAGACAAAAATTCTTTTCTATCATTCCATTATTCCAATCTTCCAGCCTTCCTCTCTCGCTTTGTTCCCTTTTTCTTGTTATTCTTTAGTTATTGAGTTAAATTGCATGCTGACTTTTTATGTTTATCTAATGTAAATCTGATTTGTTGTTTCTATGCAAACTCCCTTAATGGCACAATATTATAAGGTCAAGGAAGCTCATCCTGATACCCTGCTTCTCTTCAGGATGGGGGATTTCTACGAGACTTTTGAAGAGGATGCCAAAACCGCTTCAAGAGTGCTTGGGATTACTCTGACCAGACGGGCAAACGGGAGCGCCGGGGATACGCCGCTTGCGGGTTTTCCGCATCATGCAATTGATACTTACCTCCCCAAGCTTGTCCGCGCAGGGCTACGCGTTGCGATATGCGAACAGCTTGAGAATCCTAAAATGGCAAAGGGAATTGTAAAACGGGACGTTATTGAGGTGGTTACTCCGGGGGTAGCTTTCTCGGATAAACTGCTGGACCATAAAAAGAGCAATTTCCTCATGGCTCTCTGCCTGAGGGATAATTTTGCGGGGATTTCTTTCTGCGATATTTCCACCGCTGAGTTTTACCTTTACCAGATCCCCGCTGAGAATATCCGCCAGCAGCTTGAACTGATTTCCCCCGCTGAAGTTTTAATCCCTAAGAAGGACAAAGATTATCTGACGGGGATTATTTCCTCCGCAGGCAGTTCTGCGAGAGTTACCAAAATGGACGACTGGCTTTTTAACCTTGATTACGCAACTGAACTTCTGGAGAATCACTTTAAGACTGTCACCCTCAAAGGTTTTGGGATTGACCGGTATCCGGCAGGCGTGACGGCAGCCGGCGTTGTTCTTAATTATCTGCAGGAAACACAGAAGAGCAACCTTGGCCACATTAATAAAATATCGGTCTATAACGCTTACGATTATATGATTCTTGATTTTGCCACGAAGCGCAACCTGGAAATTATATATTCCATGCAGGACGGCGGGCGAGAGGGTTCGCTTATTTCTATTCTTGACAGGACGCATACCCCAATGGGGGGAAGGCTCCTGAAGAGATGGATCTCTGCCCCCCTGATAAAGCTTGAGCCAATCCTGCACAGACAGGAATCGGTGGAAATTATTTATAAGAACCGGCCGCTGAGTAAAAAGCTATCGGAGGAGCTTAAGGAAATTTCTGACCTGGAGCGGCTTACTTCAAAGATATGCACAGGGCGGGCTAATCCGCGCGATGTTGTTAATCTTAAGCTGTCGCTTAATAAGATTCCGCGGCTGAAAGAAATCCTTTCGGAAGTCCCCGCGGGAACTCTCAGGAAACTGAATGAAGAATTAAAACCGCTTAACACCATCGCAGATAAGATTCAAATTGCGCTGGTGGACGCTCCGCCGCTTAGCCTGACCGAAGGCGGGGTTATCAAGCCGGGCTACAGCATTGAGCTTGATGAAATAAGGAGTATCTCAATTCACGGAAAAGACTGGATGGCAAACCTCCAGAAACAGGAGAGGGAGAAGACGGGAATTTCCTCATTAAAGATAAGCTTTAACAAGGTCTTTGGATATTACATAGATATAAGCAATGCAAACAAGGACAGAATTCCAGAAAGCTATATACGAAAACAGACGCTTGTTAATTCGGAACGGTTTATCACTCCTGAGCTGAAAGAGTATGAAGAGAAGATCCTGAATGCCGAGGAGAGGATTTATAACCTTGAGAGCGAGCTGTTTAATGATCTCCGCATGTTTATAGTTTCCGCTACCGAAGAGATTCAGGAGAACGCACGTCTGATAGCAAAGCTCGATTGTTTTGTAAGCCTTGCAGAGATTGCTGTTCAGTACAATTACACAAAGCCGCTGATAGATGAAAGCACTGTCCTGAATATCAAAGACGGTCGCCATCCGGTTGTGGAGCGAATCCTCCCTCCGGGTGATAAGTACACGCCGAACTCATGTTATCTGGATAATGAAGAATCGCAGATAATTATTCTTACCGGCCCGAATATGGCGGGGAAATCTGTCTTCCTGAGGCAGGCGGGCTTAATTGTCCTTCTTGCGCAGATCGGTTCTTTTGTGCCGGCAAGCGAGGCGCGGATTGGAATTGTGGACAGGATATTCACCCGCGTGGGCGCGAGCGATAACATAACCGCAGGAGAGTCGACCTTTCTTGTTGAAATGCAGGAGGCGGCGAATATACTTAATAATGCAACGGGGAGAAGCCTGATTCTGCTTGATGAAATTGGAAGAGGAACGAGTACGTTTGACGGCATCTCGATTGCCTGGTCAACGACGGAATACCTGCACGAAAATCCCGACGTGAGGGCAAAAACTCTTTTTGCGACCCACTATCACGAACTGAATGAGATGGCGGATATTTTTCCGCGGATAAAGAATTTCAAGGTTGATGTCCGCGAATATGACGATAAGGTGATATTCCTGCATAAGGTGCTTCCGGGGCAGGCAGACCATTCTTACGGCATACAGGTGGCTCAGCTTGCGGGGCTTCCGCAGGTGGTAACCGACCGCGCAAAGGAGATCCTCGCGAATCTTGAGTCAAAAGAGCTTACTCCATACGATGTGAAGAAAGCAAAAATAGCAAAGCGCAAAGAGGATGAACTCCAGTTTAACCTTTTCGAGGTCAGGGACGACAAACTGAGGAGCGAACTGAAGGAGCTTGCTATTGACAACCTTACCCCGCTAGATGCATTAAATAAATTAAGCGAACTTAAAAAGAAGGCTGAATAAAGTGAATCAGTTAAAAATTATTTTTGTTATAAGTTTTGTTCTCTTCTTAGCCGGATGCGGAAAGAACTACACTCCGGAACAGGAACAATATATTAAAGAGATTGAAACTAAAAGAGGAGAGAAAGATAATGAGTTCAGGAATGATCCTTCGTCCCCTTTTAATGCTAAATCAAAGGTACGTTTTGAACCGTTAAAATATTACGACGTGGATCCGGCTTTTGTATTCAAAAGCAAACTTACCGGATATGAAACAAAGGACACAATAAAAATATTCGGGACTAAAGGGGAAGAAAGAAAAGTGATCCGCTTTGGATTTGTTACTTTTACTTACAAAAGTTCTCTTTACAAAGTAAACGTTTATCAGGGCATCAGCAGAAGCGGACTGGTTTATCACTCTATCTGGTTTACTGACGAAACCACCGGCGAAGAGACATACGGAGTGGGACGATATATTGATTTTGAACTTAATCCCGATAAAAACTATATTTACACTGTCGATTTTAATCTTGCTTATAATCCTTACTGCGCATACTCTTCGGAGTACTCATGCGCAATCCCAACAAAAGAGGATTATCTGCCGGTTAAGATAACCGCGGGCGAAAAGAATTATCACGACTAAATTATACCGGAGCATACATTGATTGTCATACTTGAAAAAAATATAACGGAGAAAAAGACGGAAGAAATTATTTCCCTTCTTGAGGAAAATATGTTTTCCGTTTATAAATCTTCCTCGGACGAGGAAGTGATTCTCCATATAAGCGGCGGCAAGCCCGGGTTTAACGGCAAGAATCTTAAGCACCTGGAAGGAATCTCCGATGTTATAAAAACAGACGAGAGCTTTAAGTTATCAAGCAGAAGAAGTAAAAGTGAAAACACGGTTATTAAAATAGCCGGATACGGCGGCCTTGAGATTGGCGGCACGGGCATTGCCATGATAGCGGGTCCCTGTTCCATAGAAAGTGAAAAACAGATATTTGAAATTGCGGAACTCGTTGCCGGAAGCGGCACAAGAATTCTGCGCGGCGGAGCTTTTAAGCCACGCTCTTCTCCATACTCTTTCCAGGGGATGGGACTTGAAGGACTTAAGCTAATCCGCAAAGCAGCCAATGAATATAAGCTCGCGGTTGTTACCGAAGTCATGGACACCCGCAATGTTGATCTGATTGAAGAGTATACCGACATATTCCAGGTGGGTTCAAGGAATATGCAGAACTTCCCTTTATTAAAAGAACTTGGCAAAAGGAAAAAACCCGTTTTGCTTAAAAGAGGTTTTGCGGCACGGATAGAAGAATGGCTTTTAAGTGCCGAGTATATCCTTGCGGGCGGTAACGGGGATGTAATCCTTTGCGAGCGGGGCATAAGGACTTTTGAAAATTTCACGCGCAACACATTTGATGTTTCCGCAATTCCGGTGGTTCATCAGAAGAGTCATCTTCCCGTAGCCGCGGATCCTTCTCATGCGACAGGATGGCGGGAGCGCGTTATTCCAATGGCCCGCGCCGCAGTTGCCGCGGGTGCTGATGCTATAATGGTTGAAGTGCATAACGACCCTCAGCATGCCCTGTCGGACGGACCTCAGGCTTTGCTGCCTGATCAGTTCTGCACTCTTGTAGGGCAACTGCAAAAAATAGCGGAAGTAATAGAGAGAAAAATAATTTAACGGAACATTAAGGTTTTCTTTTAATCAATAAAATATTTCAGTCACCAACGGAGGTAATATGCTAACCGTTCTTATTGTAATTGGTGTTTTGGTTCTTTTTTTTGTTGTAATGTACAACTCCCTTGTCGGCAAACGCAACATGGTGGATCAGGTATTTGCCAGTATGGACGCAATGCTGAAGAAACGTTTTGATTTGGTCCCAAACCTTGTCTCTTCGGTTCAGGAATATATGAAGCACGAAGCGGGGACGCTTACGAAAATCACGGAGCTCAGAACAAAAGCTCTCTCACCCAATATTTCCAACGAGGAAAAAGTTGCTGTTAATAATGAACTGAATAAAGCCCTTGGCGGATTAAAGGTTGCTTTTGAAAACTACCCCGACTTGAAAGCAAGCAGTAATTTCCTTCAGCTCCAGGCTTCGCTGAACGAAGTTGAGGAACAGATTTCAGCAGCAAGGCGCACTTATAACGCAGCCGTAAACGCCAACAATAATGCCGTTGATATGTTTCCCACAAACATTATAGCCGGTATGTTCAAATTTCAGCGAAAGACTTTATTTGAAATTCCCGAAGCTGAAAGGGTAAACCCCAGCGTTAAAAGCCTGTTTAACAGTTAGAGCCCGCCATGAGAACTAAAGCGGAGTTTGACCAGTATTTTAATACCGGCCTGTCGGATGTTATCAAATCATTGGACACGGCGCGAAAAAAAGTGGCAACGAGATTATATCTCACCCACTTTCTCAACCTTGTGATTATCCTTATCTTTTTGATTTTTGCTGCTGTCTTTGCGAACATGATGGAAAAAGGTGAAATCGAAAGCGGGGAATTCTCAATAATAGTAGTCGGTGTTGTTTGCATGGCATTAATCGGGCTACAGATATACCTTTACTATAAAAAGAGAAAAAAATATGTGATGAGTTTTAAGGTTGACCTGATCAATCCGATCATCAAGTTTATTGACGAAGGATTGAATTACTTCCCTGAAAACTATATTCCCTCGGGTGCCTTTACGGGTTCTAAAATATTCCACCAGCCCTTTAACAGATATTCCGGAGACGACCTGATAGACGGAGTTGTTGATAAAACCAAAATTTCCTTTTCCGAACTTCACGTTGCCAATATCGTCCAGAGGGATAAGCGGACAGAGAAGCACCCTGTCTTTGACGGAATGTTTTTCATTGCAGATTTCAACAAGAATTTCAAGAGCCAGACGTTCGTCCTCCCCGATACTGCCGAGAAGCTTTTCAAAGGACTTGGTAAGTTCTTCCAGTCTATGAGCTGGAGCTATGGAAAACTCGTGCAGATGGAAAACGTGGAATTTGAAAAACTGTTTGTTGTTTACTCAAACGATCAGATTGAAGCCCGCTACATCCTTTCGCTTAGCATGATGGAGAGGATGGTGTCACTTAAAAAGAAGTTCAACAGGCCAATCTACTTCTCATTCATTAACTCGAACGTGAATTTTGCCGTCTCTCTCAAAGGGAAGCAACTGGAGCCGACGGTAATACGCTCCCTCGATAACAGGAAGATAATTGATTCTTATTTCGGACTCCTAAACGATATGATTGCCATAGTTGACGAACTAAATCTCAATACGCGAATCTGGGGGAAGGATTAATTAACAAAGGATGCAACCGGAAACGACAAAGCAGGAGATATTCAAAGCGTTTTACGAATCGGACCTTGTTCCGGTTCTGAGGGAACTCGAAAAGGAAAGGAAGAAAAACCTTCCGCTATATGTCGTGCGGGGAATTATCACTCTGGCAATAGGCTTGTTCATCATCCCGACAGTTTTTAATACCTTCATTGACCTTGTCCTGAATGGGGGCAGGGTCTTTGGAGGCGGGTTTTCCGATCCGGCGGGGGATATTTTCTCTTCTGTTTTTACTTTCTTCTTCACTTCAATAGTTTTACTTATCCTCTCTGTATTTACTTACATCATGTCCTCTAAAGGAGTTGACCTTTATTCACGATACTTCAGGAAAAAAATAACCGGGCGGAAGAAAATTCTTTTCACGCTTATGCTTGGAATTCTTTTTATCGTGGTTATCAGGATAATTAATTTGCTCCCCTTCTCGTTTAACTTATACAGAGTTGTTATTGATTTTGAGCAGGGGGGTCAGGCGGTCTTTTGGCACACCTTTAAATGGTTCGTTCTTATTATCGGCTCTATTTTCCTGATGGTTCCGCTAATGCTATTTATCAACTCAAGGGAGAATAAATTCGTAATGAAATTCAAAGAGGGCGTAATCAGGAAAATAGTCGGCTTTATTGACTCCTCTTTTTATTACGCCCCGAATCAGTCAATCCCCCAATCCGAGTTTATTGAATCTAAAATTTCCATCGGCATTCCGGATTCCCGTTATTATGGAAGCGACTTTATTTCGGGTCAGCGGGGGGATGTGAAATTCCGGTTTTCGCAGGTTACCGCAAAAGAGAAATCTAAGTCATCCAAAAGCAACGACGATACGCTCATCTTTCAGGGAGTTATGTTCATAACAAAGTTTAACAAGAAATTTACCAAAGAGCATTTTATCCTTCCCGACATAGCAGAGAAGGCGCTTGGAATGGCGGGGGAGTCTCTGCAGAAACTTAACCCCAACAGGCCGCCTCTTGTGAAACTTGAAAGCGTTGATTTCGAAAAGCATTTTGCCGTTTACAGTCAGGATGAAACTGAGTGCCGCTATCTATTGTCCCTCTCACTCATGGAAAAACTTGTTGACCTGCGAAATAAGTTAAATAAATCCTTTTCCCTTTCATTTGTCAATTCAAATTTTTATCTCACAGTCTCCTATGATGCGGATATATACAGGCCTCCCCTCTTTGCATCTCAGGCCGGGTATGACAGAATCCGGGAGATGCATGAATCTCTCGCTTTGTTCACCGGCATCGTGGACGAATTAAACCTCAATCTGAAAGTATGGGCGGAATAGTAATGAAAAATTTATTCTTAATCTTTCTTTTTGTTTTAATCAGTGTCAGCGCATTTGCGCAATCCGTTTCAATCACAATTAAAAACTCCGGCGAAACCAGGGCTTTTCTTTATTCCCTCAGAGGCGAAGAAGCTGACCCTGCAGATACAATCATCACTGTCTCACCCGGTGTTTTCACTTTCGATAATAAGAACTTACACTCCGGTTTTTACAGGCTGTCTGCAGGGAACAATAAATTTGTTGACTTTGTTAACGATAACGAAGAAGTTGAACTTGCTACCGAAGTCAGTAAAATTGCGGATAGTATGACTGTTATCAAATCTGAGTCAAATCGCCTCTACTATGAATTTGTCAGACTCAATAAAGATTACAAAACTAAAACAGAACTTCTGCGGCTAATTGTCAGCCGGTATCCCCCGAACGACGATTATTATCAGCAGACGAAAAAACATCTCGACCGCTTACAGGAAGATTATCTTTATTTCGCAAATGTTACCGCCCAAAAGAATGAAAACTCTTTTATAGCGAAATATATAAGAAGCGCACGGCTCCCGGTAATTCCGATTGATCTTCAGTCCGGCAGGGAACTTGACTACCTGAAAGCCCATGCGCTGGACAACGTAGATTTCTACTCTCCGGGTCTGATTTATTCCGATCTCTTTTCGAACCGTTCTATTGAGTATCTAACATATTACCGGAATCCTCAGCTCCCTCTTGAATTGCTCGAAAAGGAATTTACCGTTGCTATTGATTCAATACTAAACCGCGCTAAAGTAAACGAAACCGTATATACTCACATTGTGGAATATTTACTCGGGGGATTCAAGAAATTCGGTTTTGAAAATGTCCTTCAGTATATTGTAAATAACTACGTCATAAAGGACGGTCTTTGCCTGAACGAAAAAGACGGCAGTTCCACTCAGCGGATGATCAACCAGAATAAACTTCTCCCTATAGGCGCCTCAGCACCCAACGTAATTCTCCCTGATATTGCCGGGAAGAATTTTGATGTTTCAAAGCAGGGTGCGGAAAAACTCCTGCTCGTATTTTACGCAAGCTGGTGCCCCCACTGCAAAACAGTGCTGCCGGAGATAAATAGTTTATACGATAACCTTAAAAACAAAGATGTTAAGATACTTGCTGTTTCGCTTGACACGGATAAGGAAGAGTGGAAGAAATTCACTACGGAAAACTGTTCAAACCTAACCAACCTTTCCGATCTCAAAGGATGGGACGGCAAAGCGGCATCTGATTATTTCATTTACGCCACCCCGACAATGTTTCTGCTGGATAAAGAAATGAAAATAATCTCCAAACCAAAATCCGTAGTTGATTTACAGAAATTTCTTGCTGATTAACTTCTCTATTATAGTGGCAGAAATTTCTAAAAAAATAGTTAAATTTGATTATTAATTTGAAACATTAAAAATTTAAGGATTGGATTGCCGAATGGAAAACACAGGCATGACTAAAAACGAGTTTAAGAAAATAATTTATGAATCTATGGAAAACCTCCTAAAAAACAGGAAAGATCTTATCGGGGATGCTGTATTAGAAGCTCTTGAGGATGTAGGGCTTGCAAAAGCTATGGAAGAAGGAAAGACAGGAGAATTTGCCGAAACTACTGCATTTGTGAAAAAACTAAAAACCAGAGCTAAAAAGGCGTGATGACCATCCTCATTGAAAAATCCTTTGAGCGGGATATTAACAAAATAAGATCTAAAAGAATCCTGCTTGATATTTTAAATTTAATTGAACTCTTCCAAAAAGCAAATGCGCTTTCAGATATTGCCAATATTAAAAAAATTCAAGGTTATTCTTCATTCTACAGAATTAAAATCAGCGATTACAGGATAGGATTGGAAAAACTCGCGAACAATACAATAGTTTTTCTAAGAGCATTGCCAAGAAAAGATATTTACAGATTCTTCCCCGGTAAAAGAATTTAGAAAACCGGATTTACCGGCGACAAGTCCGAAAGCCGTCATTAAAGTTCTGCCTCTATTTTCTCCACCATTTCATAGGATGCCCCCGAAAAACAATTCAAAATTTATTTTTATATTTATATATTGTATTAATATTTTTTGGCAAAACGGTTTTTGCCATTATGCCAACACCATCTATTTGTTCGGAGATCTCTAAATGAAAAAAATATTTATAATCATATTCCTGATTTCTATCTATATTTTTCCTCAGGGAACAAACTATTTCTCATTGGATGACTTGTGGGGACTAAAACGGATTGGAGCAATAGAACTCTCCCCCGACGGGAAAACAATTGCTTTCACTCAGTCAATATACAGCATGGATCTTAACAAGGGAAACTCCGATATTTACCTTGTTGACACTGACGGGAAAAACCTTCGCCCGTTTAAGAACAGTCCAAAGAGCGAAGGGAATCCAAAGTTCCGTCCCGACGGGAAGAAAATAGCATTCACCCGCGAGGGACAGATCTGGCTCGCAGACCCTGACGGCAACAATGAAGAGAAGCTGACCGACATCTACACCGGCGCTTCCGGAATAGTCTGGAGCAGCGACGGGAAGAAGCTTGCTTTCGTTTCATCTGTATATCCCGACTGCGGTGATATGGACTGCAATAAGTTCAGGGACGAACAGAAAGAAAAGAATCCGGTAAAAGCTTCCCTGTTCGATGAGCTTATGTACAGACACTGGAACGACTGGCGCGGCGATAAAAGAAGCCATCTCTTCCTCCTTGAACCCGACGATAAAAAAGTTACAGATCTTACTCCCGGATATATAAACGATGTTCCCCCAATTGCCCTGGGAAGCAACAATGATTACTCCTTCTCCCCCGAAGGCGACGAAATCGCATTCACCATGAATCCCGACAAACTACTTGCAACAAGCACCAACAACGAAATTTACATCTGCAAGACCGAAGACCTGAAAAAGGGTGACAGGCGCCTCCTCAGGAAAATATCTCCAAGTCCCGGCAACGACAATCAGCCCGTTTATTCCCCGGATGGTAAACTGATCGCTTTTGTCTCCATGGAACGCCCCCGCTTCGAAGCAGATAAACTGAGAATAATGCTTTACGACAGAAAGACCGGTGAAGTAAAATCCATTACGGATAAGTATGATATGTCTGCCTCCGAATTAGTATGGTCGCCTGACTCAAAGACAATTTATTTCAATTCGGCAAACAAAGTAAATCTATCAATATATTCAATTGATATTGCAACGTCCAAACTGACCGAAATATTAGCCGGCGGAATTAACAGTTCGATAAGAATTACTCCCGACGGGAAAAAGATTGCTTTCCTTCAGGAAAAAGCCACCTCCCCCAATAACGTCTTTTCCGTTGATACCGACGGGAAAAACCTCATACAATTGACTTCTGTAAACAAGGAACTCCTGAGCAGATTTTCGCTTAATGAGATTGAGACCTTCTGGTCTAAAGGCGAAGACGGGACTCCGATCCAGTCCGTAATGGTGAAGCCCCCATTCTTTAACCCTGATAAAAAATATCCTCTCCTGGTCTTGATCCATGGGGGGCCTCAGGGAGGGTGGACGGATCAGTTTCATTTCAGATGGAATTACCAGGTGTTTGCAAACGCGGGGTATGTAGTTGTAGGCCCCAACATACGCGGCAGTGTCGGTTACGGCCAGAAGTTTACGGATGAGATTTCGGGCGACTGGGGAGGAAAGGCATATACCGATTTAATGAACGCGATCGATTACGCAATTGAAAATTATTCCTTTATAGACGCCAACAATCAGTTTGCCGCAGGCGCTTCATACGGCGGATATATGGTCAACTGGCTCGCGGGTCATACCAACAGGTTCAATGCTCTCGTTTCACACGCAGGAGTATTCAATCTTGAATCGATGTATGGCACAACAGAAGAACTCTGGTTCACTGAATGGGAGAACCAAGGGACCCCCTGGGAGAACCGGGCGCTTTATGAAAAATTCTCCCCGCACAGATATATTCAGAACTGCAAGACACCTATGCTGGTAATACACGGTGCTTACGATTTCCGCGTTCCCGAAGGACAGGCATTTGAACTCTTCACTTCGCTTCAAAGGCTCGGGGTTGAAAGCAAATTTTTGTACTTCCCGGATGAGACACACTTTGTTTCGAAACCTCAGAACTCAAGGTTATGGTGGCTTACGATTTTTGACTGGCTCGGAGTTCATTATAAACGGCAACTCAAATAAGTTTTTATAAGGAGAACAATCATGAATAATGACGAATTGAAATGGCGAGAGATAGATTTCACCGGACTGGATGATAATGAGCGGGTTTTCTCGACTCCGCAGGAATATGAAAAGAACGAGAAGTATGTCGATGCCAATCTTTGGGGAAAGGTGGAAAACCTCGGGAAGAAAATCTCTTTTGCAAAAGATATAAAAGCTCTTTACCGTTATATGAAAGCACGTGACGTTTCCTGGCACAGGAAATCGATAGTAGTCGGGGCTTTGATTTATTTCATAACACCTATAGATGCCATCCCTGATATTGCCCCTCTGATCGGGTATCTGGATGACCTGGGTGTTATAACCGCCCTGATTAAATATCTTGGCAATGAGCTAACTTCTTTCTACAATTAAACCGGGACAGAAAATGTTGAATTTCTCTCTGAAGAAAAGTGAAATTGTACTGCGCGGAAAAGTCTTTGACCTTCAGCGTGATGAACTATTGTACCACACTGGCAACACTGGAATAAAGGAAGTTGCCATCCATCCCGGGGGGGCGGTAACTGTTGCGCTAACCAAAGATTATAAAATTCTCTTTGTGGAACAGTTCCGGTATCCGCTTCAGAAGTTTACTCTTGAGTTACCCGCAGGAAAACTTAGCCCCGGTGAAGAGCCCGTCATCTGTGCTGCCAGGGAGTTAGAAGAAGAGACCGGGCATAAGGCCGGAAAACTTACGCGCCTTGGTGCTATTGCCACTACTCCCGGTTTCTGTACCGAGATACTCCATATATTTTTAGCCGAAGATCTGACCCCGGGAAAACAACAGCTTGAAGAGGGGGAGTATGGTTTGCAGGTTAAGGCTTATACGATGAAAGAGATTGAGAAGATGATCATTGAGGGGGAGATCTTTGACGGAAAAACCATCTCGGGAATTTATATGTCTAAGTTACACATATTTAACAAGGTTGCCCGATAACCTATGCTGACCTCTCTCTATGTAAAAGACTACGCGCTTATCGAGTCTCTCAATATTGAGTTTGCCGAAGGACTAAATATTATCACCGGAGAAACAGGCGCGGGCAAGTCTATTATAATCGACGCAATGAACCTGCTCCTTGGCGAAAGGGCTTCAACAGACGTTATCCGCAAAGGATCTGACAAGTCGATTATCGAGGGGGTTTTTGTTATTGCCGGCAATAAAAAAGTCAAAGCCCTCCTTGCAGAGAATGAACTTGAATCATCTGAAACAATTCTCGTAAGGCGCGAATTATTTCAAAAGGGGACAAACAGATGTTTCGTAAACGATTCGGTTGTTACGCTCTCTCTTTTGAAAGAGATCGGGAATCTGCTTGTCGACTTACACGGCCAGCACGAACATCAGTCGCTGCTGCGCGTGGAGACACACATAGACTACCTCGATGAGTTCTGCAATAACGAGAAACTCCTGTTTGAGTTCGGACAGCAATACAGCCTGCTTCATAAAAAGAAAGAAGAACTGAACTCACTTATCCGAACCCTCGAGACTATTAAACAACGGAAAGAAATTATCTCTTTTCAGATAAACGAAATCTCTGCCGTTAATCCGATGCCAAATGAGGATGAGGAGATTGAGCGGGAATTAAAACTGCTTGAATCATCGGAGACAAGATTGGAGCTTGCAAGCCAACTGACTGATCTGTTATACGATGCTGAGAATTCAATTCATGATCAACTCTTCAAGGCAAAAGCCTTATCTTCCGAACTTACAGAAATTGACCCGCAGCTCGCTGAAATCTCACAGGAACTAAGTACCTGCCTTACTTCAATCGGAGAAGCTGCTAAGTCAGTCAGATCTTACAGCGCAGGAATTGAGGTGGATCCGGGCAAACTTAATGAAATGCGAAAAAGACTCGCCGATATCCAGATGCTAAAAAAGAAATACGGCATGAGCCTGAACTCGCTCCTCGGATTATTTACAAAACTCAACAGCGAACTTCAGCTCTCAGAAAACTTTGAACAAGGAATCTCCAATCTTAAGGAAGATATTCAGCGGCTGCGAATAGCTGCTGGAGAAAAAGGGAAAGAATTATCAGCAAGCAGAAAAAAAGGGGCGGCGAAATTAGAGAAGAGCGTTGTTAAAACACTCGCTGATCTGGGAATACAAAATTCGGAGTTCAGGGTCATAGCAGATAACCGAAAACCAACCGGCGAAGATTGCTTAATAACCGACAATGAAAAACTCTCTTATACAAACAAGGGAATTGACTTTGTGGAATTCTTCCTTTCAACGAACACAGGTGAAGATGTTAAACCGATGGCTAAGGTGGCCTCGGGGGGGGAAGTTTCAAGGATAATGCTATCGCTTAAGACTGCTCTTGCAATGAACGAGAAACTTCCGCTCCTGATATTTGACGAAATAGATTCCGGCATAAGCGGAAGGATTGCGCAGAAAGTGGGAATGGCACTAAAGCGTCTCGCCAATTCTCATCAGATAATTTCAATATCTCATCTCCCTCAGATTGCCGCTTTCCGCGATCATCACTTCCTGGTAGAAAAACAGGATAAAGAGAACCGGACAATAAGCTCAATCAGAAGACTCAGCGATGATGAGAGTGTTGTTGAGATTGCAAAACTTATGGGGGGAGATAAAGTCACTTCCGTTAATATTCAAGCCGCCAAAGACTTAATAGCCACAAAGATCTGATGCAACCCAAGCCGCTTGCATTATATATCCACATCCCTTTCTGTCTGCACAAGTGTATCTACTGCGATTTCTATTCCTTGCCTCTTCACGCGATCCCGGGAGATATCCCAAAGTTAAGGCGTCAATATTTTGAGGCATTAAAAAAAGAACTGACATCATATAAGGAATCCGTTCTGAATGATCATGAAATCATAAGTGTTTTCCTTGGCGGCGGGACACCCTCAATTCTGGATGTGGCCGAAATAGAATATATAAGGGATTTTATAAGCGAAACCTGCACAGTAATACCGGGAGCCGAGTTTACGATTGAAACAAATCCGGGAACAGCAAATGAAGAGAAGCTGAGAGGTTACATAGACTTGGGTATCAACCGTATAAGTATAGGTGTTCAGTCTTTTGATGATGCAGACCTTAAATTCCTTTCACGTATTCACACTGCGGAAGAGGCTTGCGATATAATTACGAAGGCAAAAGAAGCCGGGTTTAAGAATATAAGTCTTGACCTGATTTTCAATCTCCCCAATCAAACCCGCGATAAGTGGATTTATAATCTTGAGAAAGCTGTTTCCCTTCCAATTAATCATATCTCTGCATACAGCCTGATAGTTGAAGAAAACACGGAGCTCTTCAGGCTTGTGGAAAACAAGCGGGTTATTATCCCGGATTCCGAAACCGATTCTGATTTGTATCTTGAGACTATTGACTTTCTTGAGAAGAAAGGGTTTTATCAGTACGAGGTTTCCAATTTTGCAAAGCGGGGCTATGAATGCATTCACAATAATGCCTACTGGAATTATACTGATTATCTTGGTTTGGGATGCTCGTCCCATTCATTTGTTAAGAGTGAAAGATGGTGGAACATAAAAGATCTCAGCTCATATCTGAAATCCATTGACGAGAATGGCGCGGCAAAGACGGGATCCGAATCGCTTTCGGTGAATCAGCAATTTGAAGAGTTTATAATGCTTAGGATGCGTTGCGGAATGCTCGACTATACGGAGGTTAAAAACCGTTTCTCTGTTGATCTTAATTATTACTTATCCGGAACTGTCGCACAATATTCGGAGTTGGGTTTATTGCATTTCAGCGGGAATGCTATCAGGCTAACGCCAAAGGGTTTTTCCCTGGCCGACGAAATTATCTCAAAGTTCTTATCGAAAATCACCCTCCGCTAAAGGGCTTCGGGAACCAGATCCTTTTTTAAGCTTCTGCTCAGAATCATCTCGATAATAGCGGCAATAAGCGCCAGCGCAAGAAATAACTTCCATAACTCTGCTCCGAAGCGCGCCTGCTTAACTGACTTCTGAATATCCCCTTCTGCATTAACGGAAGTAAGTTTCCCTTTGAAGTTTACATTATTAAAGTATGTGGTCAATTCTTCTTCGGTTAGTCTGGCCGTCTGCGATTCTTCCTTATCAATATTTACCGCAACCATTTCGGCGAGTTTATCTCCGTCATAGAATTTATAATTACCGGGAATATCTGTGCCACCATATATAACGGGGGCTCCGTCTGTCAGGTTAATTACGTCGGTATAGTTATTTGGCTTTACTGCTTTTATTTGTTTGTTTCTGAACTTGCCGGGATCCAGGCTTATGCTTTCCCCGGTGACATAGTTGGTATCTGTTTTGCTTACGGCAGACAAATAAAAAAATGATTTATAGAACAGCGGTGCAAATATCGATTTGAGCGGGAAGTTGCTGAACTCAAGATTGGGAGCAACAGCAAGTAAAAATATTTTGCCTGTTTTATATTTATGTTCCGTAAGGAAACCGGAATTGTCAATAAGGCTGATCAGGCTCTTTCCAATTCCGCCGGGGATTATTTTCACATACTTGTAAATCTCCGGGGAAATAAGTTTCCGGTCTGTTTTCTCTTCAAATAAATCTTTGAAGAGGGGATGTTCAAAATCTATCCTGTTGAACACAGACCCGGTGGTTCCGGCGTTCGAAGTGATAACCGTCTGCGGATATGAAAGGTTTAGGTATTGGGTTATATCCCGGAGGTCTTCAAGGGTTGAGGTGTTTGAAGGGGAAACGAATAATCCGCCACCCGAATTCAGATAAGAAGCAAGTCTTTCTTTACCGATGCTTTTATCGGGACCGATTAAAAAGATTACGTTATACTGAGAGAGATCGACTGAATTAAACTGAGTATTATTTTTAACATCGATTGTGTTTGTCCCCCGGGAATCGCTTATGCTTAAAGCAAGTTCAACGTATTTTGCGTCGGGAAGGTTGTTTGTCAGTATAAGCGCGTTAAGTTTTTCGGGAACGAAGATGTTTGCGAAAGCGAGATTATCTTCAATCATTTCATCGGTCTCGAGCTGGATGCTCAGTTCGTTAAAATTATAATCTTTTATAGTCCCTTCGAGAAGAACTTCTTTGGTCTCGCCCGGTTCGAATGATATGCTTCGCTGGGCTTCGCGGTTATCTCCGGCGAAGAGAGAAACGACGAAGTTTACAGCAGGCTTATCTGAGTAATTTGTAATTACCGGGGCAACTGAAAGCCGCTTGTCTTTCTCGAATATTTTTGTATTTATCCTGAATTCATTTATGCCCAAATTAAAAGCTGTTTTCTCCGGGAATTCGAAGCTGTAAATCCTCACCCGCTCATCCAGAACCTCGCTTAAATCTGTTTTTGAGTTGATGTCAGTTAAGGAGGATTTTTGCATGTCTGAGAGAATATATATTTCCTTGTTAAAGTTTTTCGATTCTTCGAGCAATCTTGCCGCCTGGACTATTGCCTGATTAAGGGAACCGTGGATATAAGATGTATTGAGATCGTTTACTTCCTTCTTTAGCTGCGAGATATTTGTTGTGAGCGCGGGATTCTCTTCTTCCCGGCCGGAAACCCTGATGATTGCCGCATCATCCCCTTCCTGAAGAATGTCAAGCAAGCTAAGGGATATATTTTTGAACTGATTGAAATAGGAACCGTTTTTGTTTATAACATTCATGCTGAATGTGTCATCAAAGATGAAGACGGCAGATGTTTTTGCGCTTGATGCAACTCCGCTGAGGCTTATGCTTTGAATAGTGGGGCGGGCGAAAGCAAAAACCAGGAATAAAATTATCAATACGCGGAGGAGAAGAATAATCCACTGCTTAATTTTGATTTTGCGGATTTTATTCCTCTGAAGTTCTTTAAGGAACATAAGGGAGCTGAACTCAATCTTTTTTAGTTTGCGGAGGTTCAGCAAATGGATTATCACCGGTATGGAAGCGGCGATGAGTCCGAACAGAACTGCGGGGTTTAGAAATGTCATTAATTAATTCCCTAATTTTCTATTTAAGTATTTTTCCAAAATCTATATTGGTAAAGGGATATTCAATAGGGACCTCATAGAGTTTACAATCGTCTACCCAGACTCTTCCGCGGCCCATCATTACGAGTGACGAAACTATTTTCTTTACGTCCGTCCTTTGAGTCCTTATCCAGGAGCCAAGCATCTGCCAGTCTGTAGTACCTTTTACGGTTTCCGAGTAGCCCGTAACTATTAAAGAATCCTTTTCGTTAAATCCGTTGATTTCAATTCTGACAGAGTCCGAATCCTCTGTTTTTACCATCGCGAAGAAAATATATTTCTTTTCGGGTTCGGTTTTCTTCAGTTTTTGATAAACCTTTACAATCCCACCGGTGGATTTATCGTTCACCAGCTGAAGGCTATAGTCGCCGTCTTTTTTAACAGCATTATCAAAAGTGGAAAGGTATGAGTTATAGTTCGATTCAAACACCCAGTCAGAGGAAGTAAGTTCTTTTTCAAAGGAATGATTCAGGAAGTGGTTTTTTGTGATTTCCACTTCATCCAGGGGGATCTTCTTTGTTTTCTCCTTTTCCGGAGGGGGCATAAATGTGCCCAGTAAATAAATTACAGCCGCAATAACCAAAACGGCAAGAAGGAAAAATAGTATTATTCCTTTATTCTTCATAAATGGTTTAAGTGTTGGTGAAAATTATGTTTTTCTAAAAGATAACGAGAGATTGTTTTACCATCCCTTTTTCTTTCTGAACAGAAAGATGACAACGATTAAAAGGACCGCACCGGAGAGAGCGAATATCCAGACGGGGGTTTCTTTTAATTTGAAAGGCCTGTAAGTAACAGAAATAGTTTTTCCCCGGCCGATGTCTGCAAGCGTATATTTCCAGATCAGTTTCTTTTTTTGCACTTCATGAGCATTATGCGTAATTATTTCACCGGGGAGATCATAAACATATTTAATTACAAAATCAGAGCCGGAATAACCAAAACCGGTTACTGCGGGGGGGATAAACTGGGACAAGACTTTTTGTCCCGCAGCGCCGTCTTTCAATGAAAAGTTAGCCTCGGCGAAAGGCTTTGTTTTGTTTAACGAATCGATATGCGGGAAAGATATTTCAATTTCAGCATGGATTGTGCTGTCTGTCGTGTCGGAATAGACCGTTGCATTTTCTATTTTGGAATACTCGGATGTAAAGTTCTTTGTAATAGAATCTTTATTAAAAATTCCGACCTGTTCCATAAAGCCGGTACGCAGTGTATCGGGGTAATGCATCCAGTAATGAATTTTCATTGTACCGGAACCATCGGGGTACAAACTTACTTCCTGCTCGTAGTGCAAACAAGCAAAGGAGATGAGTGACATTAACAATGCCAGGAAACTGCGTTTTATCTGCAACTTTAACATACTTTTCAAATCCAAAAATATTTATAGTCTAAAATTATAGAAAAAAAAGATTAATTTCATTAAGTTTAGGAATCAAATTCGAAATTAATGAGAAATATATGCCAACATACGAATATAAATGCAAAAAATGTCATGAAACTTTTGACTATTTTCAATCCATGAAAGATGAAAAGCTAAAAGTCTGTCCGAAGTGCAAGGGTGAGTTAAAAAGATTAATTGGTTCCGGATCGCCTCCAATCTTCAGAGGAAGCGGATTTTATGAGACGGATTACAAAAAATCAACTTCAAAGCCCGAGGTTAAGCCAACCAAGAAAGCAGATGCAAAACCGGCTTCGCCCGCGAAAACCGACAAAAACAAAGGAAGCAACTCCGGCAAAAAGGATTAAACTTACGCCCCTCCTCTTTTACCCGCCATTTCAGTATTTGCTTAATTTGCAAGACTTCCGGGACTGTAAAATATATTTCTTAATTAACCGACGGATTTACCTTCATTCACCGTCTAAATTCCTATAAGATGAGCTCAAATATTTTGTTTAAGGAATCGAACGACACAACAATCAGTGACTTAGTGAGGCGATACTCCCAAAGGACATACGGAGTTTCTTATTCATTTGTCAGGAACAAAGAGGATGCCGAGGATATTGTTCAGGAAGTATTTACGGAAGTCTCCTCCTCTTTACATAAGTTCCTGGGAAAGTCCTCCGTTTCAACCTGGATATACCGCATTACCATATCAAAAAGCATCGATTTTCTCAGGAGGAAAAAGAGGAAGAAACGATTTGGGCTGGTAAGGAAAATATTTGAGGTGGAGAAAGTTTCGAACTTAATCAGGGATTCAGAGAAGACACCCGAAGAAATATTAATTGCCGGGGAACGGAACCAAGCATTACACATTGCACTGAATGAGCTTGCCGAAAGTCAGCGGGTAGCCCTTGTGCTGAAGTTTTTTCAGGAGTTTTCCCAAAAGGAAATTGCAGAAGTGATGAACTTGTCGGAATCTGCGGTGGAATCCCTTCTGCAAAGGGGGAAAAAGAATCTCGAGAAAAAATTATTTAAGTATTTTAACAAAACAATTACTTAGCTTAGCGGAGATCATAAAAATGAACAGAAAAGAGAAAATAGAAAAAGAAGTGGCCAAAGCCATGCTTCTTTTAGAGAAGGGGGAGAAAAGAGCAGCAAGTCCTTTCCTTGAAGAGAGGCTGATTGCGAATCTTGAAACGGTTAACAGAGAGAACTTTTCCACTTCAAGAGCAAGTGATTTTCTAAAGCCGGCTTTCTTTGTTATACTGTTTCTTGTTAACCTCCTCTCCTTCTGGCTAATAATGAATGACGCCAGCGGAGAGGATAATGATACTGCTCTCAGGGAAAAATATTTATCGCAGATAGCCGGGGACTATAATTTGGTTCAAGAAGATTATTTCATATATAATAATAAATAGGCGTGGTTATGGATTTTATAACAAAAAATAAGCTGGCGTTTTGGGCTATTGTAATTTTAATAATTCTCAATATTACAACGTTATCTCTGGTGCTGCTGAGAGGGGGCCCGCCAAGACCCGAAGAGCGTTTTATGAGGGGGCCGGAGGATGCCCCGCCGCCGGATGCTCTTATGTTCCTGGAAAAGGAACTTAATTTTTCCAGGGAACAGGCAGAACAATTAAAGCTCTTAAGGGAGACTCATTTTAAGGGTAGCAAAGAGCTGCTGGACTCAATCCACTTATTAAAGAAGGAGATTCTGAGCGAGCTAAGGAATGAGATCTCAGACCCGGAGAAAATAAAGTCACCGGCATCTGAAATAGGGAAACTTCAGACAGAATTTGAACTTATGATTTTTAATCATTTTGCGGAGATCAAAAACGTTTGCGACAAAGAGCAGAAGATTAAGTTTGCCAATCTGATTGATGAAATTATAAAGAAAAATATCGCTCCGAAGGAAGTCAGGTTAAAAAAAGAAATTAAAATCATTCACAAATAAACTGAAAGGATAAAAGAAATGAAAACCAAAGTATTGGTGATGTTAATAACTCTTGTTCTCGTATCGAGCACTGCTTTCTCACAACAAGACAAGGTCCGCGAAGATGTGAAAATTATTAAGGATGACCAACTAAGAGTACCGCCACATGAACTTAACGACAATCTTCCACCGCCGATTCCGGATTTGACAAAACAGCAGGAAGAGCAGATGAAGCAGATTCATTTGGATGCGCAAAAATTTTCACTTCCTCTGAAAAATGAAATTAAAGTTAAGGAGGCCCAGCTAAATGCACTCCGGACTGCTGAGAATCCCGATATGGCGGCAATCAACAAACTGGTGGAAGAAATCGGGGCAATTAGTGTCAAATTAGCCAAGGAACATGAGGCTAATCACCAGAAAATCAGGAAATTACTGACCGAATCTCAAAGAATCTTTTTTGATTCACAGGAAAGAATGCCAAGGATTGAGAAAAGGATAATAATAGAGAAAGATTAAAAACTCTGATTTCAAAACTATTCAAAAAATGGCCAGAGAGCGGGAGTTTACCCGCTCTTTTTTTTGCTTTTAGCCGATCCAATGGACTCTGCTTTTGAGCCGATACCAAGTATGCATTCAGAGGCAACCCAGAGGCAAGTTAGACTATGTGTGAGGGATAAAATAATTAACTATCGTCTATTTCAGTTTTCCACCCGAAATGTCCCAGAACTTATTAAAAAATAGTTTTAATCTTTCGATTACGGTCTCTTTTTTCCTGGTGCGTTCTCCTGTTGGTGTGAAAATAGATATTGGCGGCAGAACTTTCGTAATTGCCGTACCGCTTATCTGCAAATAGCCATCACGGAAAGAATTTTCAACATATTTATAGGTTTCTTCTTTGTCTAAATTCTCTTCTGCGATTATTTTGTCTAATTCACCACCTCTTTCCTTGTCAATAAATAAACGCCAGTCGTTTTCAATATTTGTTGCCGGTGTCAGGGATGCAATAAATTGCTCAATCAGTTCTTTCTTGTTGCGGAGTTCTATGCTGGAATCAATTGCCTTGTTTATACTTATGACAATTTCCTTGTCTGCCAAATGACTCTCATGATATTTCTTAATCAGCGCAAGTATATAATCAATAGTAATTTCCACCTGCTTTATCAATTCCATCTCAAAAACAATATCATCGTTTATATTTTCGCTGTCCCCTTTGTTTTTGCCCCGGAAGTCGTTGTAAAAATTGATATACGTGCTGTGATAATCCTGAACGTCTCTTTCGCTAAGTATTTCATTCCCGGCAAATTCATCAAAAGTTGAGAGGATGTTTTTTACCTTTAATATTGCTCCGTATAATTTTATAAAATCTTTCTTATTCTGCTCTCCAATAATCTGAACCCCTACCGGAAATTTCCCGGTAAGCTCCTGAACTAAATCTTTATATCCGGGGATGTCCTTATCGCCTTCCTTATATCCATTGTAATACTCACCGTAGGTTTTTAACAGAACCACCCCTCCGGCTTCTTTATCCCCGAAGAGAGCTATACTCTCATTTGTTGCTTTTTCCAGATTCCGGAAGCAGACAATATTCCCGAATGTTTTTACCGAATTTAATATCCGGTTTGTGCGTGAAAAAGCCTGCAAAAGTCCGTGTAATCTTAAATTTTTATCTACCCACATGGTGTTTAATGTGGTTGCGTCAAAACCGGTAAGAAACATATTAACGACAATTAATAAATCTATCTCCCGGTCCTTTACTCTTTGTGAAACATCCTTATAATAGTTTTGAAACTTATCGCTCGATGTGTCAAAGTTTGTCTTGAATATTTCATTATAATCCTGAATTGCCTGTTCTAAAAAATCCCTTGAACTCTGGTCTAAAAGACTCGTCTCTTCAACGTTTTCATCTTCAATAATCCCTTCAATTTCAGCATCATCCTCATTCACGCCGTAACTGTATATCGTAGCAATTTTCAGGCGTTTATCACCCGGCAGGTTGGAAGACTGACTTTTAAACTCACTATAATACTTCTTTGCCGCATCAATCGAAGCGGTTGCAAATATTGAATTGAATCCGGCTAAACGTCTCTCCTTTAATTTATAAAAGCTGTTTCGTTTTGTCTTTTGGTCAAAATGCTCCCTTATATACTCAACAACATTCTTGATTCTTTCAGGGGCAAGTAAAGCTCTTTCCCTGTCAATGTCCCAAACCTTCTCATCTTTAATTTCATCCTGCTCTTTCATTGTGCTTATATAATCTATGCGGAAAGGGAGTACGTTTTTATCAATTATAGCATCAACTATTGTGTAGGTGTGAAGTTTTGTCCCAAATGCCTGTTCGGTTGTCCTTAAATCGACCCGGTTGGAACTGTTTGAATTCACTGCAAATATTGGCGTTCCCGTAAAACCAAACAGATGATATTTCTTAAAGCAGTTTTTAATTGCTTTGTGCATATCCCCAAATTGCGAACGGTGACACTCGTCAAATATTATCACCACATGCTTTGTATATACGGACTGGTTTTTGTACTTTTTTATCAGTATGGAGAGTTTTTGTATTGTGGTTATTATAATCCTTGCATTAGGATCTTCCATCTGCTTTTTTAGAATGGAAGTATTGGTGTTGCTGTTCGCAGCCCCCTTTTCGAATTTATCATATTCCTTCATTGTCTGGTAGTCCAGGTCTTTTCTGTCCACGACAAAGAGCACCTTATCAATAAAAGGGAGTTTACTTGCCAGAAGAGCCGTTTTAAATGAGGTCAAAGTTTTTCCGCTCCCCGTTGTATGCCAGATAAACCCCCCGCCTTCCAAAGTCCCGTAATTTTTATAATTGTTTGAAACCATTATCTGCAACAAAATTCTCTCTGTGGCGACAACCTGATAAGGCCGCATTGCCAGCAGAAGTTTTTCTGATGTAAAAACGCAATATTTCGTAAGCAGATTCAGCAGAGTATGTTTGGCAAAAAACGTCCGGCAGAAGTCCATTAAATCAGTAATTGGTTTGTTGCTTGCATCTGCCCACCAGGAAGTAAACTCAAAGCTGTTGCTTGAGCGTTTGCCTTTGAGGGCGACCCCCTCCCCCATTTCCTTAATATGAGAAGATCTTGTGGTGTTGCTGTAGTACTTAGTATATGTTCCGTTTGATATCACAAAAATCTGGACATAATCAAACAAACTGGTTCCGGCCCAAAACGATTCCCTGTTATATCTGTTTATTTGGTTAAAAGCCTCTTTAATATCCACACCCCGCTTTTTCAGCTCAATATGAACCAAAGGCAATCCGTTTACAAGTACTGTAACGTCATACCGGTTTTCTCTTATTCCTTTATCTGTTGAGTATTGATTAATAACCTGAAGGCGGTTGTTGTGTATATTTTCCTTATCAAGCAGATAAATGTTTTTTATCGTACCATCGTCACGGGTTAGGAGTTGGATATAGTCTTCCTGAATTATTGTGGTTTTTTCCTCTATACCTATATTCTGATTGGCTACTTTTTCCTTAAAAAACTGTTCCCATTCGGGATTAGTGAACTTATAGTTGTTCAGGGTTTCCAGTTGAGTCCGCAGATTCTCAGTCAGTTGCGCCTCGGTGGAAACATTCAGGAAGTCATAAGCCTGCGTTTTAAGTTGTTCTATGAACTCTTTTTCCAGCTCTGCTTCAGTCTGAAAAGCGGTTTCTCTTCTAAGGGGGGGCTGATATTCAGCCACTACTGTGCTTTCCGGGTTTTCGGCTACGAGGGTATATTTATCCATTTTATTTCAATAGTTTTCTGTTTTCAATCTCTTACAAAACCTTTATTTTTTATTTTGTTACTGGTCTGTTATCATTATGCAATGGTTTAAAGTTTAATAACTTTCCTCTATAATATTCGTATTGCTTGCGGCGTGCCTGAATTTCAGCAGGCAAACCCACCGATATATCATTTACCAAAGCATCAAATTTATCCAATACTTCTACAATACGCTCCTGTTCGGCAATCGGCGGAATGGGGATTTTGAATTTTTTAACCACACTATTTGATATAGAAGGATAACCTGCTCCTTCTTGCTTGTTTTCTACATAATTGTAAAAACCTGTTGTTGTCAAAATAAAAAACAAAAACTTTGGCAACAATTCTTTTTGGTTTGCCCTAAGCACACAAAAACCTGTACTGCAAATCTGATTGTCATATTTAGAGGTAATTAGTGAATATCTTTTTAATGTTGGTCTTGTAGTCCCAAAAACAACATCATCCATTTTAACAATTTGTTGAGCTCTGCTTGGAGCGTTTGACGAATTTATTGTTTGTGTTTCAGAAATTTTATTAGTCTCTCTACTCACTGAAGACAAGTCAATGTATTGAAAATCTATATTTTGATTTTCTTTCCATTTGATATTTTCTGGTTTTAGACATACCTCCCCCAACTCAACCTCTTTTCCTTCAAAATTCAATAACTCATTCCGATAGTATTCATACTGCTTTTTGCGTGCCTCAAGCTCTGCCTCAAGCTCTGCCTCAAGCTCTGCCTCAAGCTGCGTGAACTTGTCGAGGATAGTTACTATCTCTTCTTGTATCTCAAGTGGTGGGATAGGGATGAGAATTGATAAAACATTATCTTTGCGAAGATTTGTCTGATCAACACTGTTATCAAATTTTAAAAGTTGTGCGTTTCGATTTGCCATGTAATATAAGAATCGACCGTTAAGTTTTTGAATATTTTTAACAATCAACGCACAAATTCGCTGATTTAAAGTATATTTATTGTCTTCATCAACGATAAAACATTTAGCTAAAGCTTTGCCATTAGGTAAATCGCTCATAACCATTAATACATCATCTTTATAGACTGGGCTGATTTGACTATCGCAATATTTCTTTACATTTCCTTCAGTTGAAATAAATTTTGAATTTACAACAATAAATCTCCCATTTTCAACGATGTGTTTTTCATGCCCCTTCCCATTTAAAAAATTGCATACCTCCCCCAGCTCCTTAAACGCCACTCCATCAGGGCAAAGCTGTTGAATAAGTTCTTCGATTTTATTCATTATTTTTTTCTTTCGCCCCAATTGTCTTTATCATTTTTTCAAAGTCGTTTTGGTAGTTTCTGTCCTGTATAACTCTGAATTTTTCGTATTCCTGTAAAGCTTTTTCGTCTGCCTGCTGTTTGCTTATTTTCCCCAATCCTTCAAGAACAGGATAACCGTTCAGATCAAGATAACCGCTCATAAAACCAATCCAATCCTGCATTGTGGTGGGTAACTGTCGTTCTGCTCTCATTTGCGCCAAATCGAGAAAAGCACTTACAGCCAGCCGTAACTCATGTAATTCCTCTTGCTTCAGATAATTCTTTGCAACAGTGACATCGGTTTTATATATTTTCCCATTCGGCAAATGAGACCAGGATATTAAGCCCATGTTTTCTTTTGCGGCGTTTGCTCGTTCGTGAATTATTTCAGCGGCAGTTCCCCCTGCAATGGCATAATGCAGTTTGTTTTGAATAAAGGCAAAAAACTCTTTGGTTATTTTGCTGTTTTTATCATAGTCGGAAGCAAGTGCAAAAATGTCTGTGATTTGCAAATACAATCTTCGTTCGCTCAAACGAATATCTCTTATTCGTTCGAGCATTTCTTTGAAATAAGCATCGTCGAATTTCCGGCCTTTCTTGAAGCGGTCATCATTCAGGACATAGCCTTTTTGAATATATTCGTGAAGCACTCTTGTAGCAAACTTTCTAAACTGAGTTGCTTTTATTGAATTAACACGATAACCGACAGAAATCACCATGTCTAAGCTATAAAATTGAATTTCCCTGTTCACCTCCCTTTTGCCCTCTTTGCGAACTACTCGAATTTTTCGAGTAGTTGGGGGCTCTTCCAATTCACCGCTTTTGAATATTTCCTGAATATGATATGTAATGGTGTTCTCTTCCACGCCAAAAAGATTCGACATTATTTGCTGGCTCATCCACATGTTTTCATCAGACATATAGACTTCAATTTCAACCTCTCCTATATCATTGGTGTAAAATGCGAGTCCAACTCGTTCAGGGATTTCTTTGTTGAACTGTTTCTGCCATTCGGTCAGTTGTTGGTCAAAGTTCTTTATTCCGGTCTTTTTACTCATAGATTACACCCTTTCCAGATCTGCAACTATTTCATCTATTGCAGTCCTTAAGTGATTTTGTTTTATCACTATTTCAGCAATCTGAGCATTCAGTATTTCAATATCAACTGCTTCACTTTTGTTTTCCTGTTCAATATAACTGCTGACTGCTATATTATAATCATTTTCGGCTATTTCACCGCAAGGCACTAACCTTGAAAAATATGCTTCATCCTGCCTGCTTATAAAAGCATTTAATATTCTTTGCCTGTTGTTATCAGTAAGTTTGTTTTTATTTCCACCCCTTACAAATTCAGCAGAGGCATCAATAAACAAGATAGCATTATCATTTTTGCTTTTCTTTAATACAATAATACAGGTAGCAATAGTTGTACCAAAAAACAAGTCCGGCGGTAATTGTATTACCGTATCGATGTAATTATTATCTACTAAATATTTCCGTATTTTTTGTTCAGCACCACTTCTGTATAGCACACCGGGGAACTCTACTATTGCAGCAGTACCTGAAGTAGAAAGCCAAGACAGCATGTGCATGGTAAAAGCTAAATCGGCTTTACTTTTGGGTGCAAGTACACCGGCAGGCGAGAATCGAGGGTCGTTTATTAATAACGGGTTGCTGTCGCCTTCCCATCTGATGGAATATGGGGGATTGGAGACTATGGCGTCAAATGGTTGATCATCCCAGTGTATGGGATCGGTTAATGTGTCCCCGAGGGCGATATCAAACTTCTCGTAGTTGATGTCATGCAGAAACATATTTATTCTGCACAGATTGTAGGTGGTTAAATTAATTTCCTGACCAAAAAAACCTATTGTAACATTTTCTTTGCCAAGGACTTTCGCAAACTTTAATAATAACGAGCCCGAACCGCATGCGGGGTCATACACCTTATTTACCCGTTTTTTCCCCACCACTGCTATTTCGGCAAGCAGTTCCGATACTTCCTGAGGTGTGAAATATTCACCTCCCGATTTCCCTGCGTTACTGGCGTACATCCCCATCAGAAACTCATAAGCATCACCAAATGTATCATTTATATTTTCATTATATTCCCCAAATTGCAACCCTCCTATCGCTTCCATTATTTTCACCAACAAGTCATTCCGTTTTTGAACGGTAGCCCCCAGTTTGTTATTGTTCACATCAATATCCTCAAACAGACCTTTTAGATCGTTTTCACTTTCAGTTCCCTTAGCAGAGTTCTCAATATTCTTAAATATTTTACTCAGCGTTTCATTCAGATTCGGATCGTTCTTTGCTTTTTTAAGTACATTAGTAAACAATTCCGACGGCAGAATATAAAAGCCTTTTTCCTTAACCATCTCGGCTCTTCCGAACTCAGCCTCCTTATCTCTCAATTTTGAAAAATCAAAATCTTTATTGCCCCCCTTTTGTTCCAGTTTATTTATATAAGTGGTAAGGTTTTCCGAAATGAATCGGTAAAAGAGCATACCCAGGACGTAGGACTTAAAATCCCAGCCGTCCACGCTGCCTCGTAAACCGGTTGCAATTTGCCATATAGTACGGTGAAGTTCATCGCGTTCTTGTTCTTTTGTCATTTTTATATGTTTTTAATTTAAATTTAATTCCTGTTGTGTAAGGCTGATATTTTTGAGTAACCGCTAACGTTTAACCGGTTCCCGCAGGTGGAGATTTAATAAAAGTAATCAAAAAATTAAAACCCGTTTTAGTTTTTTAATAAGACCAAAAGAAATTTAAGCAATAATAAGTAATTGTAAAAATAAAAAGTACATAGAAGAAATTATCGAATTGGTTGGTAATTTAAACTTAGGGGCAGAAATCCGACGCATCGGACAGCTCCTACAAACCAAATGGAAAGATGACAATATGGAACAAACCCTGGGGGACAGAAATTTTCTGCCCCTTCGTTGTCTAAATAACCGAATGTTGGGGTAATTAGAGCAATTGATAATTTAACCGGCTTCCATTTCCCCGCGATTCTCATCAACTCGTATCTAATACGGTACAAACACGGTCTAAATACGGTACAAATACGGTCTAAATACGGTATCCGCTCTACCATCACTTAATCTAAACAATTCGAAAGGTGGCTTGAGGCACCTTTCGGAGACGATTTTGACGGGGGTGATATCCTTCTGCCTTTTGAATTCAGCTTAAAATCCCTTAATTTAAGTTTATATTTTATTATTTTCTGAAAGTTCGCTTCAATCATGATGAAGCCTTAAAAATATGCAAAAAACCGGTTTGTTTGTTCTTCTCACTCTTTTGAGTTTTATTATAGTAATTGTGATTAATCCATACGGAATTCAGCAAAAGTTGTTTTCCAAGTCGGATGAGATTACCCAGACTTCCGGTGAAAATGAGAAGCCGGGTACGGGCGTACTTCCCACTGCAAAGCCTTCCCTGAATTTAGCCATTAAAGAGACGAAAATTGAGGATCCCGGCTCCGGCATGAATTCATTTTTATCTTTAATTACAGGAGGCGGGACACCGATCCGCATTGCCTACTTCGGGGATTCGATGATAGAGGGGGATCTGATTACACAGACGCTGCGAAAGCAACTTCAAGAGAGTTACGGATCGGGAGGTATCGGATTCATACCGATCACTTCTGAAACAGCGGAATTCAGAAGCACTATAAAGCATAGTTTTTCGTCCAACTGGCAAAGATTTACACTGCTTACTTCAAAACCTTCCATGTGCTTATACGGGATTTCGGGATATACCTTTAAGACCCCTGAGGATTCTTCAGCGGATGAGGCGTGGGTTGATTATACGTTAAAAGATAAATCATCCCGATTTGTGCGTCTATTTTACACTTTGCTGGGGAATCCGGGGAAAATATCCTACTCCCTAAACGGAGGGGACCCGACTGAGAAGGAAATTGCCCCGGCTTCGGGTATCGGCGAATTATCTATTGACCTGAATAATTCCGGGAATATCAAATTAATTTTCCCGCCTCAGAAGGATTTATGCCTGTACGGAGTCAGTTTTGAAAACGGGAGCGGGGTTGTTGTTGATAATTTTGCTTTGCGGGGCCACAGCGGACTGAATCTTAAAAAAATTGACGGCAGTACGCTTAGTTCTTTTAATTCCCTGCTGGGATATGATTTAATAATTCTCCATTACGGTGCGAATATTTCGGATGAATCTGTTGAGGACTTCGGCTGGTATGAAAGCGGGCTGACTTCGGTAATTCAAAGGCTGAAGAACGGAATAAACGGAGCGCCTGTGCTTGTTATTTCCGCAACAGACCGGGCATATAAGGATGATGCCGGTTTTCATTCGTCTCCGGTGATAGCAAAGCTTGTGCGCGCCCAAAAGAATGCAGCCCAAAAAACAGGATCGGCTTTCTGGAATTTATACAGTATGATGGGGGGAGAGAACTCAATGTTTGCATGGGTTTCAAACGGGCTGGCTTCTTCGGACTATGTACACTTAAGCGCAGCCGGAGCAAGCAAGGTGGGGTATATGTTATACACCGCGCTTACACAAAAAATTAACTAAAGGATTTTTAGTGACCAAACGAAATGATGCTAATTTAGTAACGGCGTTTATAAGGACAATTTTCCGGAGAGACTGTTTACCGCTAATTATTTTTATTTTAGTTTTCTTTGGCTCATGCTTTTATTTGTTTTTTTCGGTGCAGCCGGTATCTTTTGCGGGAGAGCTGAACAGTGAACTCATTAAAGATGAAGTTAACAGAATTATAAACTCAGATAAGGGTCTTAACCATTTCTTTACAAGACTTGCAATGCTTGAAAACAAGCAGACTGATCTTGTATCGGTTTATCACTTTGGAGATTCGCATGTTGCGGCGATTTCATTACCTAATGGTGTGGCGGAGTTTTTGCAGCTTAATTTTGGTTTTGCGGGACGGGAGGCTTTTAAGGAGTCTATCCCTAACCCAAAGCGCAAGACGAGGAGAAGGCACAAACGCCGGGCTTCATTATATGAATTAACAGCTCCGTCCCGGCTTTACGCCGGGACACAGGACATTGCGGCTCCATATAACTGGGACTACAATGAAATAAGAGAGAATCTTATGCAGGAGACAAGGGGAGTAAAGTATTATTCTTACGGATACAGCGGGAAGTCGTTTAATTTTTTCTCGAAGTCGGAGAAGATGCTTAACCACATACGCGACGTAAACGCAGACCTTGTGATAGTGACGCTTGGAACCAACGATGTATACGGACAAAATTACTCTGAGGATCAAATAAAGAAAGAAATTGCAACGGTAATTGGAAACATCCGGAGGGTAAATGCAATCTGTTCCATATTACTGATAACGCCACCTGATTCTTATGTTAAGCGACAAACTTCAAATAAAAACCTCCCTTCGGTACGCAACGCAATAATTGAGTCGGCAATGAAAGACAGCGTAGCCTGCTGGGATTTCTTCTCGGTCATGGGGGGGGCGGGGTCAATGGATCAATGGGTTCAGGAAGGCCTTGCGGCAAGCGACAAAATACACCTGACAAACACCGGCTATGTGCGACAGGCGGAACTCCTTAATTATGCACTAATGGTGGAATATCAGGAGTTTATCAAGAGATATAACTCCCGATAAATTTACAACAGGTTGCTTGCGAGTTCTGCAAGCTCGGAGCGTTCTCCTTTTTCCAAATTTATATGGGCGTAGAGTTTCTGATTTTTGAAATGATCAATCAGGTAAGATAACCCATTTGACTGTGAGTCCAGATACGGATGATCAATCTGATATATATCCCCGGTAAGAACCACTTTTGTCCCCTCTCCCGCTCTTGTAATAATTGTTTTAATTTCGTGAGGGGTCAGGTTCTGTGCCTCGTCAACAATAAAGTAAATTCTCTGCAGGCTTCTGCCGCGTATATAACTAAGGGGCTCTATGACCAGTTTCTGATCTTTCAAAAGCTGGTTGATCAACTGATGCTGTTTATCGCTTTCGGAATACTGATCCTGAATCACCTTCAGGTTGTCCCAAAGAGGCTGCATATATGGAGCAAGCTTGCTTTCGACATCACCGGGAAGATAGCCAATATCCTTATTGCTAAGAGGAACCACGGGTCGGGCAACATATAATTGACGGTAATTTCTCTTGCAATGGAGACCGGCTGCGAGCGCCAATAATGTTTTTCCGGTTCCGGCTTTGCCTGTTATTGAAACGAGCGGAATATCGGGATTCATCAAAGCATCAATGGCAAAAGCCTGCTCGGCATTTCTTGGTTTTATTCCGTATGCTGTTACTTTGTCTATCCTCTTGAAGAGTTCTTTGTTTGGATCAAGATATGAAAGAACCGAATAATTTTGATTGCGCATTATGAAATATTTATTGGGGACATATTCCGTTTTATACTTTTTCATAATTGGTGCGGCGGGGACTTCGAAGGGGACTTTATACAGTTTTGCAATTATGTCAGAGTCAAAATCTTCGATTGTCTCTTTCCCCGAGTAGAGTTCTTCAACATTGCTAATTCTGTCGGTTGTATAGTCTTCAGCAAGTATCCCGAGGGCTTTGGCTTTCATTCGCAAGTTTACATCTTTTGTAACCAGGATAACTGTACGGTTCGAGGAGAGTTTTTTCTTAAGCTCAAGAGCAACGCTGAGTATTCTATGGTCGACATTATCCTCTTTAAATACTTCGCTTATTTCCTTGCTTAGTCCTTTTGAGATGTGAATCCTTACCTTTCCTTTGCCGCGGCCTAAGGAGACCCCTCCGTTAAAAATTTCGTTGCCCGTGATTGTATCGAGCCTCCGCGCAAACTCACGAGCGTTAAGATTTATCACCTGGCTTCCGCGCTTGAAATGATCTATTTCTTCAATAACGATGAGGGGAATTACTATGTCGTTTTCCTGAAACTGATTTATGCAGGTTGCATCATGGAGAATTACGTTTGTATCTAAAATAAACGTTTTGGGTGCTTTGTTTCGTGCCATTTTATCCGGAGTAATATTAACAATTAAAATTTTTATTTGATGCAAATTAATAATAATTGAATAACTGACCTTGTGGAAAAAATTGTAAACTGTTTTTATGTCTTCAAATCACTATCTTTATTATTTAAATTATTTATTTTAGGAAATCACTAATTGATCTTTATTGTTATAATGCTCATTCTGAACTCGGTCGCTTTCTGCACCAGTGACAGTCTGGTCAATTACTATCCAAACGGGAAAGTGGAATCAATAATATACTTAAACCGGGGAATATTGGACGGAGCTGCGGTTTTTTATTACGAAAACGGAAATATTAAAAGAAAAGCCACATACGTAAATGGCATTATTGACGGAACGGTAAGGGAATATTCAGAGCAGGGGACAATAAAAGAATCCTATTTAATTGTTGACGGGAAGCGGGACGGACGGACATCTTATTTTGATGAAAACGGAGTTTATGTACAAGACCGAAATTTTGTGCAGGGCAAACTACAGCAAGTTATAGACCAGAGATCTGCTCCACCACTGCCACCGTCCAAGCCGAAGAAGATAAAGAAAAACGAGCCGCCTGAGATTCCTTTGTCGGAACTGCCACTGTTGGTTCAAGAAGAAAAAAAGAAAGAGACCAACGAATATGGTCTTCCGGTTGAAGTAAATATAAACAACCCGGAAAATGACACTACATTTTTCTCTGAGGTTGAAGTTATGCCGGCGCCTGTTATTGGGTGGGATGCTTTTTACGAAAAGCTTGTATATCCGGAATTAGCTAAGAAGAAAGGTATTGAGGGGACGGTTATTCTCCGGACTTTTATCACAAGATACGGTGATGTTGAGAGAACCGAGGTTATTCAGGGATTACCATACGGATGCATGGATACAGCCGAGATTCTTACATATTACTCTAAGTTCAAACCCGGCATGCTTAAAGGGAAAAAAGTTAATGTCCGGATGGAAATCTCTTTTACTTTTTCCAAAAAAGAGTAAAGCCGGGTAAATATACCCCCGATTCCGGAATTGAAGTTTTTCCGGAATTTTATACTTTTTTCCATTTTGTGTTTGAAAAGTATCATAATTTTTTATATTTTTGTAAAGCCACTGCGGAAAAGCAGTGGTAATTTTTTTTAAATTTCTTCTATTATCAATAGGGCGCTATGATTGAATCAAATTTTGTTTATCTGACTCAGGAAAGATTAACAGAGCTCGAAAAAGAACTCAGGGACCTGAAGACCAACGGCAGAAAAGACATCGCATCGAAAATTGCCGAAGCCCGCTCTCACGGGGATCTTTCCGAAAATGCGGAATATGATGCCGCCAAGGAAGCACAGGTTATGTTCGAAATGAAAATAAGCAAAATGGAAGGCTTGCTGTCCCGCGTAAGGGTTGTTAATACTTCACATTATCCAAAAGACAAGGTACACATTCTTTCCAAGGTTAAAGTCCTCAATAATAAGACTGCCAAAGAGTTTGTATATCACATGGTCTCTCCGGAGGAAGCAGATTTTCAGACGGGCAAAATCTCCGTGACCTCACCCATTGGTCAGGGGCTGATGGGGCAAAGTATTGGAGAAATAGTAAAAATAAAGGTCCCCGCAGGAATAATTGAATTAAAAGTATTATCTGTAGAGTAGTGGCCTCAAACGAAGATTACATACGGGAATGCATAGAACTCGCAAAGAAAGGAGCCGGATATGTAAGTCCGAATCCACTTGTGGGATGTGTAATTATAAAGGACGGGGAAAAGGTTTCTGAGGGATATCACCACGCTTTCGGCTCACCGCACGCTGAGGCAGACGCAATCAATAAATACAAGGGTGATCTTACCGGGGCAACTTTATATGTCAATCTGGAGCCCTGCCCTCACTTTGGGAAAACCCCTCCCTGTGCCGATTTAATTATAGAGAAGCAAATTAAAAGGGTAGTCCTTGGTACTACTGACCCAAATCCGCTTGTGGCGGGAAAGGGAATACAAAAATTAGCTGCTGCCGGGATTGAGGTTGTTGTGGGAATTTTAGAAAAAGAATGCGGGGAACTAAATAAATTCTTCTTCAAGTACCAAGAAGAAAGACTCCCTTATGTCACATTAAAAATAGCCCAGACTCTCGATGGCAAGATTGCCGATCCTTCCTATGGTTCGCGCTGGATTACCAATGAAAAAAGCAGGAAGGTTGTACATACATTGAGAAGCGAATATGATGCAGTGCTTGTCGGAATGAATACGGTTAAGGTCGATAACCCCATGTTAGACGCAAGGCTTGTTAACGGAAGAATTCCAAAGAAGATTATTCTTGATAAAAATTTTGAGTCCGATATTAACAGTAATGTGTTTGAGTCGGGGGAAACAATCCTTATTACAGCAAATAAAAATGAGGCCAAAGAAGAATCACTTAAGTCAAAGGGCCATAAAGTTATTTATCTGGAATTGAATTCAGAGGGAGAGTTTCCCTTTCCTGAATTGCTTAAAAAAATCGGTGAATATAATATAATATCTGTTTTGGTCGAAGGTGGTTCCGGAGTGTTTTCTTCATTTGTCCGCAGTGGATCTTTTGATGAACTGATTATCATTACCGCTCCAAAGATACTGGGTTCGGGTATTCCGGCAATAGAAAATATAGGCGTTAATAAAATTGAAGAAAGCCTCCTGCTAAAGCCGGTTGAGGTCAAGGAGATGGACGGGGACATCTTTGCCAGATATATAAAATAAGTTTGCATTAATCTTAAAGAAAGCTTAATATGTTTACAGGATTAATTGAAGAAGTCGGATCGGTCAAATCAACATCCTTGCTGGGTGGGGGATTACGTCTTACAATTCTTGCACCTCACGTCTGCCAGGGAACACAAATCGGAGACAGCATAAACATTAACGGAGCCTGCCAGACTGTCGTAGATTTGAAAGAGAACACATTTTCTGTGGAGACTGTTGAGGAGACACTTAAGAAAACCAATCTGGGATCGTTCAAACAGGGAACCAAGGTAAACCTGGAGCGGGCTTTACTCCCCACTTCAAGACTTGGGGGGCATTTTGTGCTGGGGCATGTTGACACGGTGGGCAAAATTGTTTCGGTTGAAAATCTTACCGGCAGCACGCTAATAAGAATTTCTTTTGATGGTTCCTTTTCCAAATATATAATCCCCGTCGGTTCAATTGCGGTTGACGGAATCAGCCTGACCGTTGCGGAGATAGAGTCTAATACATTTACAATCGCAGTAATTCCCCACACTTATAAAAATACCACTCTTTCAGTGAAGCGAATTTCTAATGAAGTAAACCTGGAATTTGATGTCCTCGGGAAATACGTTATTAAAAGCCTTAACCCGCAGCAAAATTCAAAGCTATCTGAAGCGTGGCTAAATGAGATGGGGTATTAATGCATCCGCTGGAGGAAAAGGTCATTTCTTTCATCAAGGAGAACAAACTTATCCCCCCCGGAAGCAAAATAGTTGTGGGGTTCAGCGGCGGCCCGGATTCCCTTTTCCTATTGCGGTTTCTGAATAAGTATAAACAGCTTTTTAAGATTTCCCTGATTTGTGCACATGTTAATCACAATTTAAGAGGGAAAAATTCAGATGCTGATGAGAAATTCTGCCGCACGCCCTGTTTACAATTCGGCATAGAGTTATGTGTGGAATCCGTGAACGTTAAGAGTCTCGCAAAGACGAAAAAGATTTCGGTGGAAGAGGCGGCGCGTATGGCTCGATATGACTTTTTCCTATCTGTTTGTAAAGAAAATAACTGCAACTTAATTGCAACTGCTCACACAAAGGATGATAACGCAGAGACAGTTCTTCTAAACCTGATCAAGGGCTCGGGATTGGCCGGCCTGGGGGGCATTCCGTTAAAAAGAGACAATATTATAAGGCCGATTCTGTGCTTAGAAAAAGAAGAATTGCTTGAATACCTGAAAACCAATAAGTTAAAATACCGGGTTGATAAATCAAACTACTCTAACGATTTCCAAAGGAACTTTGTTAGGAATAAAATTATTCCACTGATAAAAAAAATAAACCCGAACTTTAGCGGAAATACCCTCAACCAGTCTTTTTTACTAAGAGAGGCATCAGCTATTTTTAACGCTTCAGGAAATTTATTAAAAAGGAAATATATCTCTGTAGAAAAGGGGTCTCTTACGATAAAAACCAAATTATTCGAAGAACATTCTGAATTTATAACCGGTGAAATTATACGGGATCAAATTAAAGAACTTTTCACTAAGCCGATAAGTTATATTAATACAAAAGAGATAATTTATTTATCAGAAAAACAGGCCGGAACCAGGATTTCCTTACCCGGCAGTTTAATTGCAACGCGGGAAAGGAATAACATCGTCATATCTTTTCCGGAAACTTTTCGGGAGGAACAGAATTACATCCCCATCGGGGAGAAAATTTCTATTGCCAACCGAACTTTTTGCTCACTTGAAGTATCTAAAGCGAAAGTCACTGTTTCGGGCGACAAAAAGACCGAATTTATTGACTTGGATAAATTACCGGGAGATCTTTTTACTCTTCGCCACTGGTTGCCGGGGGATTCATTCGCCCCAATAGGTCTTAAGGGGAGGAAAAAAGTGTCGGACTTTTTAACTGACGTAAAAGTATCGTCCATTAAACGAAAAGAAAACCTGGTCCTGTTGAACGAAGGAAAGATTGTGTGGCTTGTGGGTCACCGTTTAGACGACAGATTCAAAATAACTAACAAAACCAAAAGATTTTTACAACTTACGATAAGGTAGCTATGGAACAGATTAAGGTGGGTGATGAGATTTTCGTCCCCTATTTGACAGAGGAAGTTATCCAGAAAAGAGTCGCTGAAATTGCCTCACAGCTTTATAAAGATTACAAGGACAAGGTACCGGTATTTATAGGTATACTAAATGGTTCGTTTGTTTTTATGGCTGATCTTGTAAAGAACTATCCCGGTGACTGTGAGATAGATTTTCTAAAGCTATCCAGCTACGGGGAAGAAAAAATCTCCTCCGGACGGGTGAAGCTGCTTAAGGAATTAAACTGCCAGGTGGAAAACAGAGACATGATAATTGTCGAGGATATCGTTGACACCGGCTTGTCTATAAAATTCATGGAAAATTTTATGAGCTTACAAAAACCGGCCAGCGTAAAGGTTGTTTCGCTCCTTGTTAAGCCCGAAAGCCTTAAATATGACGTAAAAATTGATTATATTGGGTTTGAAATTCCAAGTAAGTTTGTGATAGGATACGGCTTGGATTATGCTCAGAAATATAGAAATCTAAAATCTATCTATTGCTTAAGTAATTAGCATTTTAACGATATCATAGAGCAGAACTCTATGGAAGACAACAACAAAGAAAATAAAGACGGAAATAAAAACTTGAAAAAACCTAAAGGTCCAAATCCAAATAAACCCGAAGATAATTTTGACTGGTCAAAAATCATACGTATGGTGTTTGGGTGGGGCGCAGTCGTCGTTGCTGCAGTAATTGTACTGCAAGTATTTAAAACCGGCGAGGCCACCTATATTGATATTCCATACGACCAATATGTGAACCTTCTTAAGAACGAAAAAATTGGTTCGGCTAAAATCACAAAGTCAGATATAAATGATTATTACTTCAAGGGTGAGTTGCGCGCTGAAGAATTTGTAAAAATTGACGGGCGTGATATTAAGGCAAAATTTATATCTGTTTATATTCCCGAGCCAATCATAAGAGATCAGGAGCTTTTATGGGTTCAGTATAATATTAAATATTCTTTCGATAAGCAGTCTAATGAATGGTTTAACATACTTATCGGTATCATACCATGGATATTGATTATAATAGTGTGGGTCATTTTTATGCGGAGAATGCAGGGTGGGGGAGCCGGCGGTGGCGGTTCTCGAGGTATCTTTTCGTTTGGCAAAAGCAAAGCAAAGTTAATTAACCAATCTTCAAACAAAGTTACATTCAAGGATGTTGCCGGGGCTGAGGAAGCAAAAGTGGAGTTGCAGGAAATTATAGAGTTTCTGAAAGAGCCTTCAAAATTTCAAAAACTCGGCGGCAAGATTCCCCGTGGTGTTTTGATGCTTGGCGCACCCGGTACTGGGAAAACTTTACTTGCCAGAGCTGTTGCCGGTGAAGCCGGGGTTCCTTTCTTTTCGATAAGCGGTGCTGATTTTGTTGAAATGTTTGTTGGTGTTGGTGCTAGCCGCGTGAGGGACTTATTTGAACAGGGAAAGAAAAACGCCCCATGTATTATTTTTATTGACGAAATAGATGCCGTTGGGCGCCAAAGAGGCGCTGGTTTAGGCGGTGGACATGACGAGCGCGAACAAACCCTTAACCAATTACTGGTTGAGATGGACGGATTTGAGCAAAATAGCGGCGTTATTATTATTGCTGCAACAAACAGACCGGACGTTTTGGATCCTGCTCTTCTAAGACCCGGTAGGTTCGACAGGCAAATCGTTGTCGACAGACCGGATGTAAAAGGCCGTGAAGGTATTTTGAAAGTTCATACACGCAAAATCCCTCTTGCACCTGATGTGGATCTGGAAATTCTTGCAAAGGGGACCCCGGGTCTGGCAGGAGCTGAATTAGCTAACCTTGTGAACGAAGCTGCTCTTTTAGCAGCCCGCAAAAACAAGCAGAACGTTTCTATGGATGACTTTGAAGATGCTAAAGATAAAGTTATGATGGGAATGGAAAGAAAGAGTCTTATTATTTCAGAAAACGAGAAAAAAATTACTGCATATCACGAAATTGGACACGTTCTCGTTGCAAAGAGACTGCCCGAAGCTGATCCCGTACACAAAGTTACCATTATCCCGCGTGGACGCGCACTTGGTGTTACAAGCTATCTGCCCGTAGATGAGAAGCATACTTATTCAAAAGAATACCTGGAAGCAATTATTACTTATGCATTGGGTGGCAGAGCTGCTGAATTACTAATATTTAATCATTTTACCACCGGTGCCGGCAATGATATAGAAAAATCAACCAACATTGCCCGCAAAATGGTATGCGAGTGGGGAATGAGCGAGAAACTTGGTCCTCTTGCTTATGGAAGCAAGCAGGAAGAAATATTCCTTGGAAGGGAAATCCAGCGACACAGGGACTTTAGCGAAAGCACCGCTGTTGAAATAGATCACGAAGTCCGGGATATTGTTAGCCAATGCATGACAAGGGCCGAACAGATCCTCAAGGAGGATATTAACTTGCTTCACTTGCTTGCAAAAGAGTTGCTTGAAAGAGAGATTTTGGACTCTGATGAAATTAATAAGATTATGCGAGGAGAAACACTCCCACCCTATAAAAAGCCTGACCGCTCAAATGATAGCACTGAGAGTATAGCTACTGAAGAGGAAATTCCCGATCACGTAAAAAAACTGATTGAACAGAGAACTGTTCCGAAACAAGATGAATCAAATTGATAACGGAACCATTCATTATAAAAATGAGGTAATCCGAAAGCTTATTCACTTTTGCAGCCTGTCTATTCCGGTGATTTATTACTTTATCCCCAGAGAGGCTGCTATTATTATTCTTTCTGCCGTGACCTTATTCGCTTTGGTGCTTGATCTGGGCCGTTATTTTTTCCCGGTAGTCGGCTCTTTCTTTTACTCCCTCTTTGGCTTTCTGCTGAGAACCCACGAAATGGATACCAAAAAGCGCAATCTGAACGGAGCAACGTATGTTCTTCTCTCCGCGTTAATCTGCGTTATCATTTTTCCAAAAGTCGTTTTTGTAACAGCGTTTGCTATCCTGATAATCAGTGATTCTATGGCCGCCCTTATAGGAAGGCGCTTTGGCAAGCATAAGTTTTTATTTAAGAGTCTTGAGGGAACCACTGCCTTTTTTTTAAGTTCACTCGTTGTGATTTTGTTATCCCCCAAAATCGAGTACAGAATTGAAGAGTACCTAATTGCTGTTTTTGCATCTTTCGTTGGGGCAATCGTAGAAAATATTTCTTTTGGCTACGCCGATGACAATTTAACAATTCCGCTTTCAATTGGATTCGTTATGTGGCTTCTGTATATCATCGTTTTCCCCGGAATGCAATTAATCTTAACAAATGTTCCTTTATAAAAAGTTATTCGAACCTGGCAAAGAGTCTTCCGGTGATTTCCCAAGAGGACTAAAATAATCCTGCTTTGTCCCCGTTCTATCCATACCAACTCCATTGCTTCTTTTCCCGGGAGATGTTTTAATTATTTAACAACCATAAAACACCCTATGGCGATATGACCAGATTAAAACATATAAAACAAAACGAGGTGAAGTCTCTTCCAAACGTTTTCCACAGCAAGCAACAAAATCTTGCTCAATTAGTGAGGGCTTACTTTGCGAACAATAACCCCTTTACCGTTGAGCTTGGTTGTGGAAACGGGGAATATTCAAATACTCTTGCCCTTAAATATCCTGACAGAAACTTTGTTGGGATAGACCGGGCGGGCGCCAGAATCTGGGCAGCATCCCAAAACTCTCTTAAGTTAAACATTAATAATTCCGCATTTGTTTTGACTTATGTTGAAAAACTTGAAGAAGTGTTTCCGGGTCCTTTAATTGATGAAATCTGGTTACCTTTTCCAAACCCGCTTCCCCATAGAGGTAAAATGAAAAAGATTCTCACCAATCCTTTTTTCCTCCGCATGTATAATAAACTCCTGGTTTCCGGTGGAAAAATTCATCTTAAAACCGACGACGATTTCTTATATGAATATACTCTTTCTGTGATAGAGAAGAATGAGCTCAAAATTCTTTACTCAACAAACAATCTGTTAAATGAAACATCCGCTCCTGAAGAGGCTTTGATTAAAACCCGGTTCGAACAGGACCACGTCACAGCCGGAAAAACCATAAAATATATTGCGTTTACATTTTAGCATTATTATACCACTATAAAACACAACAGTCCATCCGCGGCAATTTTCACTTTCCTTATTTTAATGGCTCTTTTATTCAATTGATAAGCTCGTAGAAAAAGACTATTTTAGCAGGTCAAATTATTTTTTATTAAATTTGCTATGAACCTTCCCGAAGATACAATCGCCGCAATAGCCACCCCCTACGGAGTGGGGGCAATTTCAGTTATAAGGGTCAGCGGACCCTCATCTATAGAAATTGCAGATAAGCTTTTTGTCCCGGCATCCTCAAAAAGACTTGTTGATTCTGCTTCCCACACTATCCACTACGGCAGGATAATCACCCCGGGCAAAAAGGTGCTGGATGACGTTTTGATATCCGTTTTCAGGGCTCCTCATTCATTCACCGGAGAAGAATCGGTTGAAATCAGCACACACGGAAATCCTCTCATTTGTCAGCAAGTCATTTCGCTTCTTACAAATAACGGAGCAAAGCTGGCTGAACCGGGGGAGTTTTCCAGACGGGCCTATATCAACGGAAGGATGGACCTTGCACAGGCAGAAGCAGTAGCGGAGATCATCAATGCCCGCACTGACGCTTCGCTCCGCGGGGCAAGAAACCAACTTGACGGACTCCTGTCGCAGGAAGTGGCAAATCTTAGGAATGAGCTCCTTAACGCTTCTTCTCTCGTTGAGCTTGAACTTGATTTTGCCGAAGAGGATCTGGAATTCGTTGATAAATCAAATCTCTCTTCGCTTATAGCAGAAATCATAAACAAACTTGATATACTCATAAACACATACCGCTTTGGTAGGGTACTGAAGGATGGGATTAATGTAGCCATAGTTGGAAAGCCCAACGTAGGTAAATCGTCTTTATTAAATTACCTGGTTAAAGAATACCGCGCGATTGTAAGCGAAATACCCGGAACCACCCGGGACATTATCCGCGAGGAGGTTACTATAGACGGCTTCCTTTATATTTTCCATGATACTGCCGGAATTAGGGATTCTTCTGATGTTATTGAAATTGAAGGAGTCCAGAGAAGCAGAAGTGCTATCGTAAATGCCGACCTGATTCTTTTTATAAACGACATCAGCGAGGGTATTGATAAGCAGCTATACGCCGACTTATTGCTGCTAACGGATAAAGAAAAAATCGTTTCCGTAATTAATAAAGCAGATCTTCAAATAAATCACAAGGACGAAGGAGATGTCTTTATTTCGGCAAAAACCGGTGCGGGACTAAGCGATTTGTTTTCCCTTCTGAGGGAAAGGGCCACTGGTTCTTCTTCCTACACAGAAAAAAGCGCCTTGGTATCTTCACTTAGGCATTTTAACGCTCTAACTGATGCTAAAAACTATTTGAACCAGACACAAAACTCAATTCTCGCACAATTGAGCGGAGAATTTCAAGCCGCAGATCTTAGAAAGGCGGTAAATTCCTTGGGAGAAGTGATAGGCGTTGTTACTTCTGATGATATACTAAACAATATTTTCCAAAAATTCTGCATCGGAAAATAGTAAAAAGATAGTGAAAGAATAGCAAAATGAAAAGATATATCGTTAAAAAGAGATGGATTCCTGAAAATTCCCGGCTTTTTATGCTCAAAGAGGGGGAGGACATTTCGATAGTTCGGGGAAAAAAGAGCGAATGGAAAGGGTGGTTATTCTGCAAAGCGGGGGATAACTCCGGCTGGGTTCCTGAGGAGATTATTAACTTTACTTCGACATCTCAAGGCAAGATAACCGAGGATTATTCTTCTAAAGAACTATATGTCAGGGTGGGGGAGCCGGTAATAGAAATTAAAAAAATGGCTGGCTGGCTCTGGTGCATTCAGGAGAGAACCGCTGAAGTTGGTTGGCTTCCATTAAAGATTTTGGTTGAGTATGAAAAGGTTTCGGATGAAGCTCAGTTTCTGCTTACCAAAATTGTTTCACGTGAAACACCCGTAATGTCAAAACTAAGGCAACTCGAAGAGAGGGATGCACAGAAAATTTGCAGGATTCTTAAGGATGGCGAAGTCCGTAGATTTTTGGCAGAACTTCCTAATCCTTACAAGCTTGAAGATGCCCGGCAATTTATACGGTTTGCCGGAGAATGGCTAAAAAACAAGGCTGCTTTTCATTTTGCCATTGCGAATGATGAGAACGATGAATTAATCGGGGTTATTGGCATCCGAATTGATGAAAAAAGACGGGATATTGGCCATATCGGATTTTGGTTGGAGAAAAAGCATTGGAATAAAGGTTTTACAAGAAAATCGATTTCTGAAATGGTCGAGTTTTCTTTCCATAAGCTGCAGCTGAAGTTTCTCAGAGCTGAGGTTTTTGATTCCAATTTTTCTACCAAAAGACTCCTAATTACCAGTGGCTTTGAGTTAATTGGCATTTCCAGCAAACCCCTTTCCAACTCCATTATTTCTGAACCGGTGTTTTTGTACGAAAAAAAGAACGATTTTAAGGATATTTGCGTTTCACGTGAAACAGAAAACCAGAATTAAGGTGATGTTTGAATTTTGAAGTTATAGTTATCGGAGCCGGACACGCCGGAATTGAGGCTGCTTGTGCCGCTTCAAAAATGGGTCTAAAAGTCGGGTTGTTTTCCATGGATAAATACGCTTTGGGGCGACTTTCCTGTAATCCCGCCATAGGAGGTTCTGCCAAAGGGCATCTTGTTAAGGAAATAGATGCTCTCGGGGGGGTAATGGGTGAAATTGCTGACCGGTCCGGAATTCAATTCCGACTCTTAAACCGCTCCAGGGGTCCCGCCGTCTGGGCTCCAAGAAGCCAAAATGACAGGGAAATCTATTCCGGGGTGGCTTTTGATGTGGTTTTATCCCACCCTAATATTACTGTAGTTGAAAGGGGAGTGGATAAAATCTTGGTTGAGGGGGATATGGTTTCGGGTATTCACACAGAAGACGGGACTTTCTACCCGGCGAATGCCGTTATCCTGTGTTCCGGCACGTTCCTTAATGGATTTATGCATACCGGACGTCAGAGCGTGTCTGGTGGCAGGTATGGAGAAAAACCTGCGACCGGCATTACCGAATCACTTGTTGCAATGGGATTTATTTCCGGTCGCCTTAAAACAGGAACGCCTCCGCGTCTTAACAAAAATACTGTCGACTGGTCTGTTATGCTTGAGCAATCGGGGGATGATGATCCACAGCCCTTTTCTTTTAGAACAAATCCCGGCTCTTTCCCCATGCTTCCGCAATTGTCCTGCTATATAACCTATACAAACCCGACAGTACATAAACTGCTTGAAAAGGGGTTTGCCGATTCACCCTTATTCACCGGATTAATTAAAGGCGTGGGACCAAGATATTGCCCGTCTATAGAAGATAAAATTGTTCGTTTCTCAGATAAATCAAGACACCAGCTTTTTCTGGAACCGGAAGGGCTTACCTCAGAATTAATTTACCTTAACGGTTTTTCTTCCTCTCTTCCTGCTGATATTCAATTTGAAGCCCTCAGACACATTGAGGGACTGGAAAATGTTGAGATGGTCAGACCCGGTTATGCCGTCGAGTATGATTATTTTCCGCCTCACCAGGTTGACTCTACTTTGGAAACTAAAAAAATTAGCGGCCTCTATTTTGCCGGACAAGTGAATGGCACATCCGGATATGAGGAGGCTGCAGCGCAGGGACTTATTGCTGGAATTAATGCGGCTCTCAAGATACAGAAGAGAGGTGAGTTTACGCTTAAGCGAAGCGATGCTTATATTGGTGTTTTAATTGACGACCTGGTTACTAAATCTACAGATGAACCATACAGAATGTTCACCTCGCGCGCTGAGCACCGCCTGCTTCTCAGGCAGGATAATGTTTATTCACGGCTTTCGCATTTCGGTTTTGAAAACGGATTAATTACTCCCGAAGAAAATAATATATTTAACAATTATAAAATGTTATTTAGCCTCGGGCTCTCCTTTGCAGAATCCACCAGGCTCTCTCCGGATACCGTTAATCCTTATCTCTCTATGAGGGAATCAACGCCGACAAATTTTCCTGAAACATTATCTAAAATCTGCAAACGTCCAAATGTCAACTTATCAGACTTGCTCGGGTTCATTGATTCAGCGACGTTCCCCCGGCTTTCAGAAATAAAATCAAACCGCGATCTCGTAACACAGATAGAAACAGACCTCAAATATGAGGGATACATAAAAAGAGAGCTGGACTCTATAGAAAAACTTGAAAAATATGAGAACCTGAAGATTCCTTTAACCTTTAATTATTTAACCCCAAAGGCTCTCTCTGCTGAAGGAAGGGAAAAACTAAACAGCGTCAAACCACGTTCGCTGGGCCAGGCTGCAAGAATTTCAGGAGTGACCCCTTCAGATATTTCAATTTTATTGGTATATTTGAAACGTTAATTTTTTAATTTTTTGGGTTCTATTAATGGCTAACCATCACGAAGAATATCTTAAGCAAATCACATCGTTTTACTGGGAAAACGGGATTAACCCCGAAATGGAACAAATGGAAAAACTAGCTCTTTATACCTCTCTTTTGGTAGCTAAAAACGATTCTCTGAACCTTATCTCAAGGAAAGACATCTCATCAATTATTGAAAACCACATCTTCCTTTCCTCTTTTATATCTAAGTATATTCCTGAAAAATGCCATCGCTTCATAGATGTTGGAACTGGTGGCGGTTTACCCGGAATTCCGGTAGCTATTATGAAACCCGAAATGAAAGGTGTGCTTGTAGACTCAATCGGAAAAAAAATCGCTGCTGTTAAAGGTTTTATTGATAAGCTAATGCTCAACAACGTAACCGCGGAAAATGCCCGCGTTGAGAGCCCTGAATTTATCAGCAAGCATAAAGGGAAATTCGATCTCATTATCAGCCGCGCTACCGTTCCGCTTATTGTCCTTATCAGATATGCCTTCCCGTTGATCGGAGATAAGGGCGTTCTCCTTTCGCTCAAAGGTGGCGATCTTTCAAAAGAATTCGAGAAAGCCGAAATCTCTTATAAATCCTTTATTAAAAAGAGCACTACATTTGAATTACATTATAAGCCCTCAAACATCCGGAATATTAAAGAAAAAAAACTCGTTCTCCTGGAGATTGTTAAATGATTTCATCCGCTGACCAGAATCTGAAACTCTTTAATGAGATTGCAAACCTGACCACAGAGCAAAGAAATCTCCATTCTATGGAGATAGATACAAAAAGCACAGAAGATATTCTTAAAATAATCAACGACGAAGATAAGCTTGTTGCGCTTGCCGTTGAAAAAGAACTCCCCTACATTCGGGATGCTGTTGAGGTAATTGTCAAAGCATTAAAAAATGGAGGCCGGTTACTTTATTTCGGCGCAGGAACAAGTGGCAGGCTTGGTGTTGTTGATGCTTCCGAATGCCCTCCGACCTTTGGAACCCCCTTTGGTCTTATTGAAGGATACATCGCCGGGGGTAAAGAAGCTATGTTCCGCGCTCAGGAGGGGGCCGAAGATCTTGAAGAAAATGGAGCAAAGGATATTCTCGCCGCAAAAGTTTCTTCAAAGGATGTTGTCTGTGGTATCGCCGCAAGCAGAAGGACGCCCTACGTTGTTGGAGCCGTAAAAAAAGCCAAAGAAATCGGTGCCCACACTTTATATGTAACCACAAACCCTCGTGCAACTTTTGATATTAAGGAAGTTGACATCGCAATATGCCCTTTTGTTGGCCCTGAAGTAATTATGGGATCCACTAGAATGAAAAGCGGTACGGCTCAGAAACTTGTCTTAAACATGCTCACCACAGCCTCAATGGTTCGAATGGGAAAAGTCTATGAGAATATGATGATCGATCTTCAGATGACCAACAAAAAGCTTGTAGAGCGTTCTAAACGAATCGTGATGACCATTACCGGAGTCACCTACGACGAAGCATCCGGATATCTCACCAAGGCCGGTGGACATGTTAAAACTGCGCTGGTAATGATAAAAGCCAATGTCGACAAAGATGAGGCCACAAGAAGGCTGGAACTTGCTGACGGATTTGTTAGAGTTGCAATAGAATTAAAAAACACCTGATTTTTTCAGCCGGTTTAATAATTGAAAAACGACTTAACTTTCCTCTTTTTCCTCTTACTTCTTTTTTCAGCCACGTCTCACTCGCAAAATATCCCTGCCGATTGGCATGATTTCAAATTAGTAATCGGCGACGCCATCACCTCGCCCGCACACTATGATTCCCGCGACTTTAAAAATCTCGGCTTGACTCTCGTTGCCGTTAGCGGAGCTTACTTTATTGATAACAAGGTTAAGGATTTCTCACAAAAACAAAGATCCCTTTTTATGAATGATATCTTCGCAAAAGATAAATACTTTGTCGAAATTGCCGGATCTTTAACTGCGCTTACTTACCTCTACGGATTAGCCTCAGATAATGAAAGCACGCGAAAGCTTGGCCTGAAACTCGCAGAGGCATTTATTATTAATGGTGCTATAACCGCCGCTATTAAGTTTATTGTTGGCAGGGAACGCCCTTCAACATCGCAATCAAACAACTGCTTTGACGCCTTTTCCATTTCCTGGGCAAAAACCTCTTTCCCATCCGGACATACTTCAACCGCCTTTACCCTGGCTGCCGTTCTTGCAAATGAAACTGATCAACTGGGTTGGAAAATTTTTGCTTACTCTATTGCCTCCGCTGTTGGAGTCTCCCGCATGTATAATAATGATCACTGGATTTCTGATGTGGTTGCCGGAGGGCTAATCGGCTATTTCGTCGGTGAGTTTGTATCAGGACACAAAACAAACAATGGTGAAACCGTTTTTCTTTCCCCCACCGCATTAAGTTTCACCATTCCCTTGAATTAATTCCTCTCAAAACCACTTAGGGCGTCTCCCCCATAGCTTCTCTGCCTCCTTAGATTAGATGTTCATCTGGTCCCCAAATAACCCCCCATCACCCCTTTAACAAGCCTCTAACTTCTTCGTAAAGCCGTTGTAAAGCCGTACTGAATGCGTACTAAAGCCGTACTAAACCCATTGTTCTCTCGACTCCACCCTGATCTTATCTCCTTCCGAATCTATCCTAAATATCGTTTTGAAACAAAAAGCGAAGGGAATTATGCAAGTCTGGTTAAATAATAAATAAAAAGGGCTGAAATATTTCAGCGATTTTGAACTCCTCAGAATTGGTCACTTTAGCTAAAGCTTTGTGAATTCTATGCCGATGAGTTTATCCTTCCCAAATTTTCATCTATGATCCTTGGGTGTAGTGTATCGTGGCCGCCTCCTTTGACTTTCCCGAATCTTTGAATTATTTCTTTGTAAACCTTATCTTCTACTGTAGTCACTATAATTACTCATATTTTTTTACAATAACCGCTGAAGCTTCTCCGCCCCCAATGCAAAGCGAAGCAAGCCCGTATTTTAAGTTTCTTCTAAGCATTTCATGAATTAATGTTACCATAATCCTGGCCCCGCTGGCTCCGATTGGGTGTCCTAATGCAATTGCGCCACCGTTTACGTTAACTTTTTCGTTAGTTAATCCTAAAATTTTATTCACCGCTAAGGAAACAACCGCAAAAGCTTCGTTAATTTCAAATAAATCGATATCCTCTAACTTCATATTTGCTTTCCTGAGTACTTTGGTAATTGCATCTGCGGGAGCGGTTGTAAATTCAACCGGTGCCTTTGCAGCCGAGCTTTGTGCAACAATTTCAACCAATGGTCTTAACCCAAGTTCTTTAGCTTTCTCTTCGCTCATTATCAGCAATGCAGCAGCGCCATCATTCAATTTAGAAGCGTTAGCAGCCGTGACAACACCATTTTTGTCAAACGCCGGTCTTAGGGTCGGAATTTTTTCAAAATTTACTTTCTCCGGTTCTTCGTCTTTTGAAACCACGACTTCCCCGGTTTTTCCCTTTATCTTTACGGGAACTATCTCGCCTTCAAACTTTCCGCTTTTCTGTGCTTCGATAACCCTCTTATATGATTCCACGGCATATGCATCAAGTTCTTCTCTGGTCATACTGAAATCTCTTGCACAGGACTCGGCACAGACCCCCATATGAACGTTGTTGTACACATCTGTAAGTCCGTCTAATATAATTGAATCGTAAACTGTCGAGTTTCCTAATCGGTAGCCGCTTCGTGCGTTAGGAAGAAGATAGGGGGCATTAGTCATACTTTCCATTCCGCCCGCTATAACTATATCGGCATCACCCGTGGCTATTGCCTGATGAGCAAGCATAATTGCCTTTAATCCGCTGCCGCACATTTTGTTTATTGTTAGCGCTTCTGTCTTGTTAGGCAACCCTGCAAATATAGTCGCCTGACGCGCCGGGGCCTGTCCCTGTCCTGCAGACAAGACGTTACCCATAATAACTTCATCCACTAATTCCGGATTTAATTTTGTTTCTTCAAGAAGTGCTTTGATTGCTGTGCTTCCCAATTTAGGGGCGGATACGCTGCTTAATGCTCCGTTAAATGCTCCTACCGGAGTTCTCTTTGCTGCTACAATTACAACTTTTTTCATTATTTAACCTTCGGGTTACTGTTTAAAATTTTGAAACGATTCAATCACTGCTAGCATACTAAAAAAGACAAACATTGCAAAATGGTTTTTACAGCCTGGTCAAAATATTTTTCATGTCCTCCGGGAGGTCGGAATCGAAACGGAGGCTTTCCTTTGTCTTGGGGTGAATAAAGCCGAGGGTTTTTGCGTGCAATGCCTGCCTTGGCATTTCTTCCAGAAGGTTCTCAACCCGGCTTTTTATCTTTGGAAGCTTGTGACCGTACAATATCGCCCGGCCGCCGTATACGGGATCCCCAAATATAGGGTGATTTATTGCCGCAAGATGAACTCTGATTTGATGGGTTCTTCCTGTTTTCAAATTAAGCTTAACCAGTGAAGTAAAGTCGTATTCCAGGATCACCTCATAAAACGTAATTGCCGTTTTTCCCTCATTGCTGTCGGTGTGTGTAAACTTTTTCCTGTCCGTCTTTGATCTTGCTATATTTAATGTTATCTCTCCCTTGGGGCTCTTGAATTTTCCCCAGGCAATTGCCCAGTATTCCCGTTCTACTGTGTGCTTTGAGAACTGCTTTGCAAGCTGAGCATGAACATATTCGTCCTTGGCTACCAGCAATAGCCCGGAAGTGTTTTTGTCAATCCTGTGGACTATTCCCGGCCTTATTTCCGGCTCATTCAGTTTGCTCAGTTTGTTGGTATGGTGTAGCAAGGCATTAACGAGGGTCCCGGTATAATTAGAGTATGCCGGGTGCGCAACCATTCCGGCCGGTTTGTTTACGACAATCAGATAATCATCTTCGAAAACAATATCAAGTGGTATATCTTCGGGTTCCGCCTTTTCTGGCCGGGGAGAAATTGGAATGGTTATGTCTAATAAATCAAACGGCAGAATTTTATAATTTGCTTTGGTCGGTTTGCCGTTTACAAGCACAAAGCCAGCCTCTATCAATTTCTGTACTTTGGTTCTTGTTGCGTTTTCTAAGGAATTCGTTAAAAATAAATCTATTCTTTCTTTAGTTTTGGCGGGGGGAATTTCAATCCTTATTTTCTTTTCCGTTATCAGCTTGCTCATCAACCCGGCTTATTATTTCATTGTTGTTGTTTTCCGAAACATTTTCTGTGGTAGGAATTGTTTCCGCTTCTGCACGCTCTTCCTTCTTCTCATGCTTATTATAAAACACGATGAGGGTAAGAACGCCAATGGAGACCGCCATGTCGGCTATATTAAAAATAGGCCACCGGTCGTAAGATCTCCCGAGTATCTCAAAATTAAAGAAGTCGACATCAAAGAAGTCGACCACCTTACCGTAGAACAGTGGGGCATATCCATAAAATACACCGTAAAACACACGGTCTATAAAATTACCAATTGCCCCGCCAAGAATAAACGCCAAAGATATTCTAAGACTTAACCCCTGATTCCTGACCGAATAAAGATATATAAACAATCCCGCACTTGCTAAGACAGAAAATATGGATATCCATAATTTAAGCGAGTCTCCAAGGTCTACTCCAAAAGCCATCCCGGGATTCTCAACAAATGTCATCTTAAAAAAATCCCCAAATATCGGAATGCTGTCCCCATACAACATCCCGCTGAAATTGATATTCATGAATGGTATGGAAAACCCTTTAACAAATATTTTTGATAACTGATCGGCAATGACTATCCCTAATGTCAAATACAAAACGCGCAATACAAACTCCCTTTAATTACTGCTTCTTCTTTTCCTGACGCATCTTTATCGGCACGCAGAGCTGGCTATGAGGAACAGCTTCCAGGCGCGCTTTAGGAATCAGAGGACAAGTCGGGCAGAGATGCTGGGGTTCGTCTATACACTCAATACAAATACCGTATGTTCCGGCATCTATTCTTTTTACTGCATCTTCAAGATAACCAAGAAATTTATTCTCTCTCTGGGCATATAAGAAAGTTTTTTCTCTTTCCATTGCATCTGTTCCCTGTTCGGCCATATGCAGGGAATAAGGGGAATTTTCATTAATATAAACTCCCGTAGTCGGATCAAGCATCTGCTCTTTCAGGTTTTGTAACTGCTCAAGTATTTCCTTTTTCTTGTTAAGAATAATTCCTCTGAAATGTTCCAGATCCTCTTTGCTGTATCCTTTAATTTTTAATGCCGGTTTTAGCGGAAGGACTTGTAGTTTCTCAACAACAATTTTTGTTTTCTTTGTGACTTTTGGCGTTACCGCTTTTTTTGTTTCAACTACTTTTTTCGTAACCTTTTTTACCTCTGGTTTCTCTGTTTTCTTTTCCACTTTCTTCAATGTTTTTTTCACTTCCGTTTTTTTTGTTTTTACTGGTTTTGCTTTAACCTTAATACTAGTTTTGGCTTTTAATATCGGCTTTTGTTTTTCAACCGCTTTTTTCTTTACCTGTACAGCTTTTTTTGCGGTAGTTGCCTTTACCGGTTTTTTAGCTTTGGGCTTAGCAACCGATAACTTTTTTGTTTTTGGTTTGTTTGATTTTGCTACAGCCATTTTAGACTCCTCTAACTAATTTTACCAATTTGAATTACACAGTTATATTCATTAATTTTCCATTCCTGGCGGAATGACCCTTCTAAACCTTCTGAGATTAACGAGTCTGCAAGAGTTTCGGTTGCAATATAATCTTTAAAAGTGAAAATTGCATAAGAAAACTTCTCGGAGTCGCTTGAAAATGATATTTTTATTCTGTCCGTCACATCATAACCCGCATCTTTTCGCATATTCTGGACTCTGTTAACAAATTCCCGTGCCAATCCTTCGTTTATCAGTCCTTCAGTCAGTTCGGTATCCAATGCAACCGTTACGCCTTCTTCAGATTCAACAACCCATCCCTCGATCTGACTGCTTATTATTTCCACATCTTCCTTTGTTACGTCAAGAACAGAATCGTTAACTTTTACTTTTACCGACTCTCCTTTTTCAAGGAGCGCAATATCTTCATTATTAAATGCCTTAATTGCATTTGCTATCGGATTAACACTCTTCCCAAACTTCGGCCCGATCGATTTGAAATTAGGCTTAGCATTTTTCTTGACTATCTTCTCGGCGTTATCAAGAACGACAATCTCCTTGATGTTAAGTTCCTCCAGAATTAAATCTCCGGTCTCAGACAGAGCGGCTCTTTTTGATGAATCAACAACAACCATCATCTTGCTCAGCGGTTGTCTGATCTTCAGATTAATTTTCGCTCTCATGAAACGCCCCAAATAGACAACCTTTTGTGCCACTTCCATCTTTTCTTCCAGTTCCTTGTCTATAAAACCGGCTTCCGGGAAATACGAAAGGTGGACAGACTCAAAATTCTCAACCTTTGTTTGCCCGTTTAGATTCAAATATATTTCGTCTGAAATATACGGGGCAAACGGAGAAATTAATTTGCTGACCTTAATTAAACATTCGTATAACGTCTGATATGCTGAAAGTTTTGCCGTATTCATCTCTGACTTCCAGAATCTCCTTCTGGATCGTCTTACATACCAGTTCGATAAATGATCAATGGTAAAAGAGGAGACTAATCTGGCTGCCCTGGTCACATCGTAAGCATCCATCTGCGTTTCATATTCTCTGACAACCGAATTCAGCTTGGAGATAATCCACCTGTCTATCTCGGGTCTCTCTTCATATGGAACCAACGGTTCGTTATGATTAAAGTTGTCTATGTTTGCATATAGGGCAAAGAACGAATATGTGTTTACAAGAGTTCCAAAAAACTTTCTTTGTGTGTCAAGTAAATCTTCTTCGTCAAACAATGTTGGTCGCCATGGTGGACTGTTTACAATCAGATACCAGCGGGTCGCATCTGCTCCGTATTTATCAAACAGCATAAAAGGATCCACTGTGTTCCCCTTTGTCTTGGACATCTTAAGTCCTTTTTTATCAAGGATCAGATCATTTACCAAAACATTTTTATAGGAGACGTTGTCAAAGAGCATTGTTGCTATTGCGTGCATAGTATAGAACCATCCGCGTGTCTGGTCTATCCCTTCGGAGATAAAATCTGCCGGGAAGTTTTCCTCAAACCATTCTTTGTTTTCGAATGGATAGTGGAACTGGGCAAAAGGCATTGAGCCCGAATCGTACCACACATCAATTAATTCAGGGGTGCGCTTAAATAATTTCCCGTTCTTCTCAAAGAAGACTTCATCTACAAACGGTTTATGCAAATCTATCTTCGGAAGGTCTTTGTTTCCTTCTTGGTCCAGGTCAGATACAGGAATTCTTTTCCCGTCCCTTAATATGTATCCTTGTTTTAATTCCTCGATACTTCCAACAGCAAACATCTCTCCGTCTTCACTAACCCATATCGGCAAAGGAGTTGCCCAGAACCTGTCGCGGCTCAGAGCCCAGTCTTTGTTTTCTTCAAGCCAGTTTCCGAATCGTCCGCTTCCGATTTCCTGAGGAATCCAATTGATTTTTTTGTTAAGCTCTATCATCCTGTCAGCTACCGAGGTCGTTCTGATAAACCACGATTCTCTTGCGTAATATATAATCGGCACATTATCAAAGCGCCAGCTGAACGGGTATGTATGCTCTATTGTTTCTTTTCTGTAGAGCTTTCCCTCTGCCCTTAACTTCTGGATAATTGCCGGATCCGCGTCTTTAACAAACTGGTTTGCAAAGTCGGTAATGTTTTCCGTGAAAGTACCGTTTCTCCTTACGGGCTGAAGCATGGGAAGGTTGTATTGCTTCGCTATTTCATAATCGTCAGCACCGAATGCCGGAGCTATGTGAACAATGCCTGATCCGTCGGTTGTGCTTACGAAGTTCCCTGTAACCACATAAAATGCTTTTTTATCCGGAACTTCATAAGGGAGTAATTGCTCATACTCAATTTCCTTAAGTGATTCTCCCTTCATCTCCTCTAATATTTCATACTCGCCGTCTATAACCGACAGCCTCTCTTTTGCAAGAATAATGTTGGTCTCTTTGTGGCGTATTTTTACATAGTCAATATCACCGCCAACCGCAAGCGCTACGTTAGAGATCAAAGTCCAGGGGGTTGTTGTCCAGACTAAAAAGCGGGTGTTTTCTGAATTCTTAATCTTAAAGAAAACATAAACGGATGGATCCTTTGTCATCTTATACCCGAGCGCAAGTTCGTGTGAGGAAAGGACTGTCTCACTTCTCGGACACTGGGGAACTATCTTATAATCCTTATAAATCAATCCTTTTTCAAACAAGGTCTTTAATGACCACCATACAGATTCTATATACTCATTTGTGCAGGTAATATAAGCGGTCGGCAAATCTATCCAGTATCCCATCCTGATGGTCATCTTCTCCCATAGGTCAAGGTAAGTAAACACAGATGACCTGCATGCCTCGTTATACTTTGCTACGCCGAACTCAGGAATTTCACTTTTGCTTTTAATACCAAGATGTTTTTCAACCTCTATCTCAACCGGGAGTCCGTGAGTGTCCCATCCTGCTTTTCTGTGTACTTGATATCCCTTTAAGGTTTTATAGCGGCAAACAAGGTCCTTAAGGGTTCTTGCCATAACGTGGTGGATTCCGGGTTTTCCATTTGCCGTAGGTGGGCCTTCATAAAAAGTAAATGGTTTTTTCGCATCACGGGTAGCAATACTTTTCTCAAAGATTCTGTGCTGGTGCCAGTAATCTAATATTTTTTGTTCTGTCTCCGAATACTGAATTTTTTCAAGACTCTGCTTAAACATTTTCTGTTCTATCCTCTATTCATCATTCATTTAAATTTTCATATTTTTTTATTAATTCTTTTTCCGTTCGGATAAATTCACGCAGTTCTTTTTCAACTCTCTCTTTATTCTGCAGCGCTTTTTGTACCTCAAGATCTGCTTCTGTTAATATTGCCTTCGCCTTAAATGCTGCTTCTTTGACCAGGAGACCTGTTTCAATTCTTTCTCCTCCTTCTTTATCCTTAATTCCTTCCAACTTGCCCTTACTCGATTCAAGAGATCTCTGAAGCATGAACACCTCCGCAACCGACATTCCAAAAAATGCCATCGCCCCAAGCGTTACATTCCTTAAACTGTAAAGAATAAGATTTTCTGCAACAAGATTATTGGCGGAGAAATACTCGCTGAAGAAGACAATAAAGATAAGCGAGAATATTGTGGTTGCTATTGTAACGGCAAACAATAATTTCCCGCCCAAACGCCAACCGAGCGTTTTATCCACCAGCCAGCCGCAGACAAAACAGAACAATGAAAGAACAAACCAAACAGCAAAATTGTTGTCGTTAAAATTAAAAATCCCGATATTAAGGAAATTGGATGAGAACATCAGCACCGCAAGCAGTGCCGGGGAAAATACCGATGATAATTTCTTTTCCATTTATATCCTGCTTATAACTTCTTTCATAATAACAGTCATCAGTGGCTCGCTCTTGTTTGCCGCTTCTATGATTTCTTTAAGTGAAACCGGCTTTAAGTCTTCAGGGTGACACTCATCCGTTATAATGCTTATCCCGAGCACCTTCATTCCCTGGTGAACCGCAACTATGTCTTCTGGTATTGTTGACATCCCGACTACATCAGCGCCGATAGTTCTTAAAAATTTATACTCTGCTTTTGTCTCCAGGTTTGGTCCCGGCACCGCCACATAAACACCCTTGCGGACTTTAATATTATTCTCTTTGGCAATTTCCTCAGCTAATATTATTAGTTCGTGTGAGTATGCTTCGCTCATATCGGGAAATCTTGGTCCAAAATCATCTTCATTCGGGCCAATAAGCGGATTGTCTCCGAGTAAATTAATGTGGTCTTCCATTATCATAATGTCACCGCGCTTGTATTCAGGATTCATTCCTCCGCATGCGTTAGAGACAAGCAGATGCTTAACGCCAAGTTTTTGAAACAATCTTACGGGATACGTAATCTGCTGCATTGTATATCCCTCGTAATAATGAAACCGTCCTTTCATCGCAACCGCATTCTTTCCGCCAATCTCTCCAAAGATCAGTTTACCATGGTGAGATTCCACCGTCGATAAAGGAAAGTGGGGCAGATCTTCATAATCAATCCCTGTGACATTATTGATTTCGCTTACCAGTCCGCCCAAACCGGTGCCGAGAATTATTCCGACAGGATAAGTTTTATCTGTATGTTTTCTTATTACCGCAAGTGTCTCATTTAATTTATCTGTTAATTTCATAATAATTTATCCACTATATCGTTGATATCAATCTTAAAATCTTCCCGCTGTCCCTCGGGTACATTTTCACCCGATCCCTCTTTTTTGTTAAAGCTCATTTCAAGAAGAGTGCTTTGGGACGAGATTATTGATTTAAGTTTTGCGATTATCAAAGTCCTCTCTTCCTTCAGCTTGACAAGCGAACTCCTGATATATTCCGCCTCAGCTCTTGCCTTTTCCATCATCTGCTCGGACTTTATTTCCGCTTCTTTAATCATAAGCGCGGTCTGTTTTTTTGCTGACTCAATAGCTTTTGAAGAACTTTCCTGTGCCCTCAGAAGTGTCTCCTGAAGATTTTTTTCTATGCGCTTAAACTCTGCCAGCTGACTTCTGGCTTCTTCAAGATCTTTCCTGAACAGCTCATTTTCCCTTGCAACTTCTTCATATTCGCCGGCAAGCTTATCAAGAAAGTCGTGAACCTCATCCTTGTCATAACCCCTGAGGGATTTATTAAATTCCTGGTTTTTAATATTTAATGGAGATATTCTCAAATTTTTCCTCCCTTATAAATAATTTCTTTCGCCAAAAATGGCGGTTCCAATCCTGACAAACGTCGCCCCCTCTTCAATGGCAATTTCAAAATCAGATGTCATTCCCATTGAATATTCCAAAACCTCAAAACCATCTTTATTCATTCTTTCCCCCAATTGCCTTAAGGCAACAAAACTCCTTCGGATTTCAATTGAATCATCAGTAAATGGGGCTATGGTCATTAAACCGGCCAATTCAAGGTTGAGTGATTTTCTACAAAATTCCGCAACTTCATAAACTTCTTTATCTGAGGCCAGTCCATACTTTGTTGCTTCATCGGATGTCTTCACCTCAAGAAGAATCTTTATCTTTTCGTCTCTTTTTTCCGCAAGCTTATCTACAGCCTCCGCCAGCTTGAGCGAATCTATCGAGTGAATATATTTAACCTTATCAACAATGTACTTCACTTTATTTGTCTGAAGGTGTCCGATAAAGTGCCACTCAAAATCAAGATTTAGCTGATCTGATTTACTTTTCATTTCCTGAGCCCGGTTTTCACCGAATCTCCGGATCCCAGCCTCATAAGCTTCACGAATATCGGGAACTTCAAAATTCTTGGATACCGCAATAAGTTTCACGTCTGAGGGGGTACGGTTTACCTCAATACACTTACCGTGGATTAAGGAACTGATTCTATTTACATTATCTCTAATCATAAAAAAATTGAACTGTGAATGTATCATTTTTCATCCGAAAAAACAATGTTTTTTTGAAAAAGAATACTGCGAAATAACAAAACTTTCTCTCGCTTCTTCTTTGTGAAAGTAAAAATTATTTCAAGTGTAATTTATCTGCCATCACAATTAAAGTCAAGATAAAAATCTCTTTGTTGACAAGTTTTTTTAAGAACCGCATAAATTCCTTCAATATTTCCGGTTTTTTCTTTTGTGAATTAATAAATTGCCTCAAAAGGTGACTAAAGAGCGATAGGTGAGCGTTAAATGAGATTTTAAATGGTTTCGGCATCTGCCCAAAATTTTGGATATTATATTTATTATATAAAACACTTCAGGTTTTACGCATATCCCCGACACCAAATAACCGTGTTTTTTTGAGGTTTTCGCCATTTGACAAAATGTACACAAAACGTGACAAATAATACTTAAAGACTTCCTAAAGAGCCTTTAAAGTGCCCTCAGATTCAATTGTTTTTGATGATTAAATCTTCTTTAACACCTTAATATTATTTTGACTATTTTTGGTTTATTAATATAATTTTCTTCCCGTCACAAAGGAAAAATAATAATGGAATTTGGAATAATTGATTTAATTCAGTCGATGCTCGCTCCGGGCATTATGATTTCTGCCTGCGGTCTTCTTATTCTTGGAATGAACAACAAATACTCTATTGTCGTTAACCGCATCCGCCTTCTTAACGAAGAGAAACGTCGTTTTGCTTTTAAGGCCTCGGAGAATGCGTTCCAGTATAATGAGGAAGTACGCCTCAAAAGCATCTCAACCCAGCTTATTAAGCTTCATTACAGAATAAGGCTTGTGCGAAATGCCGTCTTAAGTTATTCCGTTGCTGTCGGTATGTTTGTTACAACCTCTCTTATTATCGGCCTGGCTTTCTGGCTTAAAAGCCGGAACCTTGAATCTCTTGTAATTATTCTTTTCTCTCTCGGAATGATCAGCGTTCTATCCGGAATAATTTTTGCCGCTTATGAAACGATAAAAGGATACGAAATCATCCGCTTTGATATCAAAGCAGATGAGTGATCGTCATTACACAGAAGAGGAGCTCCTTCAACCGGAGGTTATGATTCGCCTCTATGCGCGGGGCGCGTTCCCCATGGCTGATGCCGAAACCAAAACCATTGACTGGTACCTTCCGGAAATCCGGTGCATCATCCCGCTTGATAAATATAACGTTCCCCGAAGCTTAAAAAAATTTTACAATAACGCTCCTTTCGAATACCGTATTGACCATGACTTTCCCGCTATAGTTCAACGCTGCTCAGACAGGGAACCAACCTGGATCTCACCGCGATTAATTTCTGCTTATCTTGACTTATGGAATTATGGTTTCATACATACCGTCGAGGTATACCGTGACGGGGTTATAGCAGGAGGTCTTTATGGCGTTGCTGTGGGGGGCGCTTTCTTTGGGGAATCTATGTTTTCTGTTGAGAGTCAGGCTTCAAAATGCGCTCTCTTAAAGCTCCTGGATATACTTTCCAAAAACAATTTCACACTGCTTGATGTTCAGTATATTACAGAACATCTCAGTATGTTTGGCGCTCAGGAAATATCATTGAAGAAATACTCCGCTCTCCTGCGGAAGGCTTATAAAATAAATCCCACCTTCACAGAGTGATTCATTAAGCTTCTCTGCCGCTCTCTTTCATTATCTTTGCCCACTCGTCATATTCAACAACTTCCGACTCATCAATCAGCATAATCGGAATATCATTCTCTATCCGGTATCTCCTGCGGGTCTCTTTGTCAGTCGAGACGAGCTTGTTGTTGTGTAGAACCAGGTCCGCCTTAGTTTCGGGACAGCATAACATCTTTAACAATTCTTTACTTATCATTTTTCTTTCTGTTCAGGACATTAATTACTTAATAAAATTCTTTAATATGCTCGTTGGACTAACTAAAATCTTCAAATCCTTAAAGGGAATTGTGAATGTTGTGATACCCATGGCGTAGCAGGCTATTTCATACTGGTTATAAGTAAAACCCAGCCCGTTGCCTGTTAAATAAAAATTATCATTTAACCTAAATACATCCTCCTCGAACCAGTATCCTGCATCCGTAAGATTCTCGTCCGATTTAAGTCCACGCTCTTTCCTGAAGTAAACCTCGCCGATACTTGTAAGTTTATTAATATACCCCTTAACAAACATTTCGCCTAGCTTTACTCTCTTCGCACCAGTCAAGTCATATACCAAATATGACAAGTAACTGTTGCCGTGCGCCCCGCCCGTAAACAAATACTCTTGAAACTCCAGCGTGACTATACCGTGATCATTCAGCATCACAGTAACCTTGCGATCAACTTCTGTTTGCATGTCCTCAAGCGGGCCCTCGTAACACTCTTCATACTCTTTAAGAATATCCTTCGGGGTAACCTCTATATACTTTTTCTTCTTCTTTGAAAATTTCTGTAACCCCATCCATCTATTTACTATTTTATTAAGTGAGTCTGCCACAACCGGATTATCTTCATAAACAAAAACAGGATAAGACAGTGAAACAATTGCTTTCTTCGTGCTTTTATTATACTGTTTTATCTCAAACTTAATTCCGTCCACCTGTTGTGCATAAACATAATTTCCAAGCAATAAAGCAAAGCTAATAACTAATAAAAATTTTTTCATTCTTTAAGATTCTTATATAAGACAAACCCCCTTTAACAAAAGGGGCTTGTCTGCATATTAAATTATTAATCTGCCAAAAGCACTTCTTTGATGGATTCCATTGCCCAATCGACTTCCTCTTTTGTTATTACCAGAGGTGGGGCAAATCTTATTACGTGAGTATGGGTCTCTTTGCACAAAATACCTTTTTTCATCAAGGCTTCGCAGAATCTCCTTGCTCCGCCTGCTTCAGGATGAAGCTCAACACCAATAAACAATCCCTTGCCTCTGATTTCTTTAACATGCTTTGAGTTCATGCTGCGTAGTTTTTCCCTGAAGTAATTTCCAAGTTCAAAAGAGTTCTCTACCAGTTTTTCTTCAACCAGAACTTTAAGGCTCTCTCTTGCAATAGCTGCCCCAAGCGGATTTCCCCCGAAAGTTGATCCGTGATCCCCCGGATTAAAGACACCCAATACTTCTTTATCTGATAATACCGCAGATACAGGATAACATCCGCCTGATAATGCTTTCCCTATAATAACAACATCCGGTCTTATATTATCATATTCAAAAGCAAACATTTTTCCGCTTCTTCCCAAACCGGACTGTATTTCATCGGCAATAAAAAGGATATTATTCTTTTTGCATAAATCAAAAGCTGCTTTCAGGTATCCTTCCGGAGGGACGATCACTCCGCCTTCCCCCTGAATCGGTTCAACTAAAAAGCCGACTGTGTTAGGCGTTATTGCTTTTTCTAATTCTTCTATATTTCCGTATTCAACAATTTTATAACCCGGAGTAAACGGGCCGTACCCGTCTTTGTACTGTTCTTCCGTGGAAAAACTGATAATCGATATTGTCCTGCCGGAGAAATTATTCATACAGGCAATTATTTCTGCTTTTCCATCTTCAACTCCTTTAACTTTATACCCCCATTTTCTTACTGCTTTCAAAGCTGTTTCAACTGCCTCAGCCCCTGAGTTCATAGGAAGCATCATCTTATATCCGGTCATCTCACACAGTTCTTTACATAAAAGTGGAAGCTGATCATTTCTGAATGCACGCGAAGTAAGCGTAACTTTTTCTGCCTGATCTTTTAAAACCTTTATAATCCTGGGATGGCAGTGCCCCTGATTTACTGCTGAATATGCGGCGAGACAATCAAGATATTTCTTCCCTTCAACGTCCCAGACCCAGACTCCCTGAGCTTTTTCTATAACTACATCGAGTGGATGATAATTATGTGCACCATATTGTTCTTCTATTTTTATATATTCCTGTGTATTCATATTTCTCCTTAAAAAAAGTTAATTTAGTTCTTCAAATTTATTAAATTAATTTGTCATTATCGAAACTTTTAACACCTTTTATTGATTTTCATAGTTTACTGGTGTTTTTATTAAATAATTATAGTCTGTTTATGAACCTGATAACAATAATACTGATTTTGCCCCTCCTGGCAATAATTATTGTTCTCCTTTTAATTCCGAAATACGGGTTGTTTTCCTTCGCCAGGAAAGCCAAAAGAAACAATCAGAAGATCATTGTTGAGGATGCTCTTAAGCAAATTTATAGTTTTGAACAAGACAAAGAACCCGCCTCTGTTTACTCTCTATCCAAACGGTTATCGCTACCTGCAGATAAAGCAAGAAAACTTCTTATTAAACTCAACGATCTCGGTCTGATAATTTATTTGGGTGATGCATTTACTTTAACTCCCGAAGGCCGTTCCTATGCTCTGCGAATTATAAGGATACATCGGCTGCTGGAAAAATACCTTGCTGATTCTACAAGCGTTAATGAAGTTGACTGGCATACCCTCGCGGAAGAAAAAGAACACCTGATCTCTTATGAAGATGCAAATAAACTCGCTTCCGAAATGGGAAATCCTTTATTCGATCCGCACGGTGACCCCATCCCAACGGTTGATGGAAAACTCCCGGCTCTTGATAGTCTCCATCTGTCAGATCTAAAAGAAAACGATTTTGCCCAAATTATTCATATTGAGGATGAACCGAAAACCATATACTCTCAGATCGTTTCCTCTGGTTTATCCTTAGGAATGGTCATATCTGTTAAAGAAATAAAAAGGGATTCCGTCTCGATTGAATCTAACGGTAATATTTATAATCTTAAAAGTATACTTACAGATAATATCTCGGTCACCAAACTAACTGATTCTGAAATAATAAAACAAGCTCTCATTCCTCTCAGCGCGATGAAAATTGGTGAGGAGGGGTTCGTTTATTCTCTTTCTAAAGCACTGAGAGGAGAGCAGCGAAGAAGGATTATGGATTTCGGCATCGTCCCTGGCACTAAGATATCCCCGCTATTGCAGAGCCTCGGCAAGGACCCAACTGCTTATTCAGTAAGAAACACGACAATAGCTTTAAGAAAACAGCAGGCAGAATTAATTTTGGTGAACAGAACGAAAAGCAATGACAGATAATAAATTAAATAACTGCGCTACCTGTCCGGCTTATAATAAGGGCAACCTAATAAAGCTTGGAATAAATATGTCCGACTTTGATTATGTTGTGGCTTTGGCGGGAAATCCCAACACGGGTAAAAGCACTGTTTTTAATAATCTTACGGGATTAAAACAGCACACCGGTAACTGGCCTGGAAAAACTGTTGCGCGGGCAGAAGGGGCTTTCTCGTTTAACGAAAAGAAATTTAAGCTGGTTGATCTCCCGGGCACATACTCTTTGTTATCCACAAGCACAGATGAGGAAATTGCGCGCGACTTTATTCTCTTCGGTCAGCCTGATGTTACTGTCGTTGTTATAGACGCAACCCGAATAGAGAGAAATCTTAATATTGTCCTGCAGATACTCGAGATAACTGACAAAGCTGTTCTTTGCCTAAACCTTATAGATGAAGCAAAAAGACATAATATTATAATCGACGACCGTGCTCTTTCACGCGAACTCGGGATTCCTGTTGTACCTGCTGCTGCAAGGCAGAAAGAAGGAATGACAGAACTATTGAATAATATTTATCTGGTAGCTTCCGGTGAATATATCTGCAAACCGCGCAGAATATCAAGCAAATCGAAAAACTTTAATAATTCGGTCAATAAAATTGTTTCTGAAATTGAAAAAGAATTTCCGGGTTTACCTAATTCAAGATGGGTTGCGCTTCGTTTGCTTGAAGGAGATCAGAAAATAATCGACGCAATTAAATCGGGTGAACTTATAAACCTTGTTAAAGTTAATTCTTTAACCACAGTTCCTTCGGTGTAGTATATGGGCAATCAGGAAAATACAAAAGAAAAATTACTAAATACTGCTAACGAGCTTAGATGGGAGGTCGGTGAAAATTTTCATGACACTCTCCTTGAATCAATTTACAATAACGCCACCGAGATTACTAACCTTACGGTCAGTTACAATAATAAAGGAAGAAAATACAATTTTGATTCATCGCTCGATAAGATAGTTACAAGCCGTATATTCGGTTTCCCAATTATGTTTTTACTCCTGGCTTTGGTTTTCTGGCTTACTATCGCCGGGGCAAATTATCCTTCTCGGTTATTGTCTTTTGTTCTGATCGACACATTCCAGCCCTTATTTAGAAGTGCGTTTATTTATTTTTCTTCCCCTTGGTGGCTTACTGGTCTTGTAGTTGACGGAGCTTACCTCGCTGCTGCATGGGTTACATCTGTTATGCTTCCCCCTATGGCAATCTTCTTCCCCGTTTTTACTTTGCTGGAAGACTATGGTTACCTTCCCAGAGTGGCGTTTAATATGGATAGCCTCTTTAGAAAAGCTGGTGCTCATGGAAAACAAGCTCTTACCATGACGATGGGGTTTGGATGCAATGCTGCAGGAGTTGTTGCTGCTCGTATTATCGATTCACCCCGTGAACGTCTTATAGCCATTATTACAAATAATTTTTCTCTTTGTAACGGAAGATGGCCAACTCAGATATTGATTGCAACTATTTTCATTGGCGGTGCTGTTTCTCCCCATCTTGCGGGGTTAGTCTCGGCAGGCGCAGTCGTATCTGTAGCTGTACTTGGTATATTTTTTTCCCTGCTCACTTCTTGGTCACTTTCAAAAACTGTTTTGAAAGGAAAGGCCTCTGCTTTCAGTCTTGAGTTACCCCCCTATAGACCGCCAAGAATATGGCAGACTTTATACACATCGGTAATTGACCGAACTCTTATAGTCCTTTGGCGCGCAATTGCTTTTGCCCTTCCCTCTGGTATTGTTATATGGCTTGTAGCAAATGTCACCGTAAGCGATGTAAGCATAGCTGAGTATTTTATAAACTGGCTAAATCCACTTGCTTTTATTATCGGACTTAACGGAATAATTCTGCTTGCTTACATTATCGCTATTCCGGCAAATGAAATCGTTATACCTACAATACTTATGTTAACCGTCCTTGTTTCGGGAAATGATGCCGTTGGATCAGGTGCCGGAGTTCTGTTTGAAATCAATTCCGTTAACACTACCGGCGAATTATTAAAATCTTCGGGATGGTCTCTTTTAACAGGAATAAATCTGATGCTCTTCAGTCTTCTGCATAACCCATGCTCAACAACCATTTACACAATATACAAGGAAACTAAAAGTGTGTTGTGGACATTCGTATCTACCATACTTCCACTTCTCATAGGCTTCATAGTATGCTTCCTCGTTACTTTGCTTTTTTCTCTTTTTTGAAAGTTATCTACGGTAATTAAAATAATTAATATAATATATATTTAAAATTATTTATTATTATTATTAGCACGTTTATATGTTGACAACTTCTGTTTCCTGTGAATGCAAGCCGGAATCACATCTTATCTGTAATTTTAGGTGTTGATAAAAAGACTGACGACAAATGTTGCTAGCAGAATGTTCATAAAATAGGAGTTATACACAAGTAATTAATAAGTAATTAACAACTTATCAACACCCCATAAACGCCCTATAAACAGGCCAACTCCACTTTGTTTTTTATCTCTTCAATAACGTCTCTTGTCTTTTTCTCCCTTATGGACATCTCCTCAATTGCTGCACATGAGTGAATTACCGTGGAGTGATCTCTGCCTCCAAAATGGAGACCTATTGTCTTCAGAGAAGATCGCGTCATTTCTTTAGAAATATACATACACATCTGCCTAGCGAAAACAACCTCAGCTTTTCTTGTCTTCTCCCTCACCTTATCTTCGCCAACCCCCAGGTATTCGCAAACTATTTTAGTAACAACGTCAATGCTTACCTGTACTTTCCTTGAAGTTGATATTTCGCGCACTATTTTTTTTGTAATATCAAGGTCAATCTCTTTTGAGCTAATTGCCATATATGCAAGTAGTTTTATCAGACATCCTTCAAGCTCTCTAATGTTGGATGTGATATGCGTGGCGATATATTCAATAATGTAAAGGTTCAGGAAAAGATTTAATCTGTCCGCCTTTGTTGTTAAGATGGCAATACGCGTTTCCAGGTCAGGGGGTTGTATATCAGCAGTTAATCCCCAGTTAAAACGGGAAATCATTCTGTCGTCTAATCCTTTTAAATCTTTTGGTGGTTTATCGCTGGTGAGAATAATTTGCTTCTTTGACTGATGCAGGGTGTTAAATATATTAAAAAACAAATCCTGTGTTTTATCCTTGCCCACCAATGACTGTATGTCGTCCAATATTAAAACGTCTATGCTTCTGTAAGAATTAGAAAATGTGTTCTGCTCATTTTTTGATATTGATTCAACAAAATCAATCGTAAACTGTCCTGCGGAAGTATAGCGCACTTTTTTTTCTGGCCAACTGTCAATAATTTTATTTCCAATTGCCTGTACCAGGTGAGTTTTACCCAATCCAACACCGCCGTAAACAAAAAAAGGATTAAATGAAGTGCCGCCCGGATTTTCGCTTATTGCCTGAGCTGCCGCCCTTGCAAGCTGGTTTCCCTCTCCCTTGATAAAGGTATCAAAAGTGTAAAGCGAATTTAATTTTGAATCAAAGTTATTTACAGGTTTTTCTGCTTTTACTGTAATTACCGGTTCTATTTTTATTGGTTCGCTTTCAATGTAAAAATCGCTATCATCCGATTCGCTGACTATTAGATAGTTTAATTCGGCGTTATCACCTAAAATGTTTTTTACCGAAATGTCTATTAACCCTTTATAGTGTTCATCCAGCCATTCATAGAAAAAATTACCCGGTAACTTAACGGTTAAAACATTATTGTTAAAACTCACGGGCTTAATTGGCGTAAACCAGGTGCTGAAAGTTATGGGTGGTAATTTTTCTCTTATAGGCTTAAGGCATTCATTCCAAAGCATTTCCGCTTCTATGTCTATATTATTAGTAATTTCTTTAACGCTTAGCATTAGTTATCCACAATTAAATGGTTGTTTTTTAATATTTTATTTCATAAATTCGTTTTTTTTACCGCCGCTCGCCAAACAATCAACAAGTTATCAACACTTAATGGGCGGCCCTAAGTCCTTGCCCGCAAACAAGTTACGCGGGTTGAGCACAAATTTATAACAAATGACCGCGCTTAAGTTGTGATTTTTGGTTTTCCCTTATTTGTGAAACAGTTCCACAGGGCGGGGTTATCCACAAGTTGTCCACACAAGAACCCCCCCTGATTTTGAATACAAATTTACGACTCTTTTTAATCTTGTCAAGCTAAATTTCCTCTTTTTAAGAAAATATTTTTTATTTGGTACATAAAAAGTTTTGTTTTTAGTTTTTGAGAAAGTATATTTAGTTTCTCAGAATTGGGAGTTTATAGTGTTAAAAATTGCTATTGTTAATTATTCGTTAATGGCACTGATTTTGAAAGTTATTTCTGTCTAATATTGGCCAGATAATAGTATCTTTTCGCCGGCCTTTGTAAAACAAAAAATTTGATATTAGTACAATACTCTAATAAAGGAAAAAAATTGAAAAAACACATTTATTTAATCATAATAGTAGCTTTTCTGGCCTTTAATTCGTTAGCTATTGCTCAGGAAAATGAAGACTGCCTTGCTTGTCATTCAGACAATGAACTGACAATGGAAAAGAACGGCAGGGAAATCGCCCTTTATGTTAATGAAACGATGTTGAATAAATCAACACACAAGGCCCTTAAGTGTGTTTCCTGTCACAAAGGGTTCTCTGCTGAAGAAATGCCGCATAAAGAAAACATTCAGCCGATCAATTGTACTATGTGTCACAAAGATGCTTCGGCTAAACACCTTTTCCATCCCCAGCTCCTGAAAAATAAAGGAACTGGATTAACGCCAGATCTTAATTGCAAGGGTTGCCACGGAACACACAACGTAATGCATGTGAAATCACCTTCATCTCCGTTTAACGGTAAAAATATTGCCCAAACGTGTATTAAATGTCATAAAGAAAAGGGAGAATCCTACTTGCTCTCTGATCACTATCGCGCATTAAACAATGGTGTAATAGGTGCGCCAAACTGTATCAGCTGTCATAAATCGCAGATAACCTATGTCCCGGGAAAAGATACTTTACAGGTTAAACTGGCTCAGGAAAAATTGTGCCTCTCCTGCCATCTGGATAATCCGGATGTCAGAAATAAAATGGCTTCCTCAAAAGCGTTTATTAAATCTTACGAAGGCAGTGTTCACGGTAAAGCCCTTTTGGGAGGAAATAAAAATGCAGCCACTTGTACTGATTGCCACGGTTCACACAGCATTGGGAAGGGCGATAATCCTAACTCATCAGTTTTTAAACCTAAAGTTCCGAATACTTGCGGAAAATGCCACAAGGACACAGCCAAAGAATATAACGAAAGTGTTCATGGGTTAGCAGTCATGAACAAAAACTTGGATGCACCGGTCTGTACTGATTGCCATGGCGAACACAACATACTTGATCATAAAGACCCGAATTCACCGGTTGCCTTCAGGAACGTCTCTGCGCAGGTATGTTCACCGTGTCATAGTTCGATAAAACTCTCTGAAAAATACGGAATGGCCGCCAACAGATACAGCACTTTCAGCGAAAGCTATCACGGACTGGCGCTCCGCGGAGGATCGGCCGAAGTAGCAAATTGCGGCAGTTGCCACGGAGTTCACAACATCAAATCCTCCTCTGATCCGACCTCAACCGTTAACAAAAAAAATCTGGTAAAGACCTGTGGTAAATGTCATCCCGGTGCTAATAACAACTTCACCATTGGAGAAATACATGTCCAGTATCAGGCCGAAAAAGAAGAACCCCTGCTTTACTGGATATCAAGCATTTATATTATTCTTATAATCCTGACTGTCGGTTTCATGTTAATTCACAATGTCTTGGATATGTTCAGAAAATCAAAGAACAAACTGCTTATCAGAAGAGGAGTTCTAAAACACCCCAAACACGGACACAACCTCTATCTCAGAATGACAAAAGCGGAAAGAATCCAACACGTCTCACTGATGGTCAGCTTCTTTGTGTTGGTTATTACCGGCTTTGCGCTTCGCTTTCCGGATACATGGTGGGTGCGCCACATCAGGGATGTTATACCCAACGCCATTGAAATGAGAAGCCTTATTCACAGAATTGCAGCTGTGGTTATGGTCGCCGCAAGCCTCTATCATGTTTATTACCTTTCATTTACTCAACGTGGACGACAGCTGTTTATTGACATGCTTCCGCGTCTTAAAGATGCAACAGATGCCTTGACTAATCTTAAATATAATTTTGGTTTCAGTAAAGAAAAACCAAAATTCGGAAGATTCAGCTATATCGAAAAAGTAGAGTACCTTGCACTTATCTGGGGCACAGTCGTAATGACGATTACCGGGTTTGTCATGTGGTTCGACAATACCTTTATAGGGCTATTTACAAAACTTGGCTGGGATGTTGCCCGCCTTGTTCATTACTATGAAGCCTGGTTGGCATTCCTGTCAATTCTCGTATGGCATATTTATTTTGTCATCTTCAACCCGGACAGTTACCCGATGAACCTTGCCTGGATCAAGGGAACGTTGACCGAAGAAGAAATGGCGGAAGACCATCCGCTTGAGCTGGAAGAGATTCTTACACAGAAGGCAAAAGAAGAGGAAGAAAGAGACTCTGTAAAGTAACAATGAAATTATTTCTAATTATTCAGAAGGCGGATTGAATGGCTAAAAGGAAATTCCCTGTTTCATTTTATAATCGCACAACGATATTGGGGCTCTCGGTTGCAGGCGCAAGCCTGGTGCTGATTCTTTTAATTTGGCTCATTGAGGTGAGTGGCAACGAAACACATTCCTTCGTTGGTTTTATTGCATACAACATTCTGCCGGCGATTGTTATATTCAGTGCGCTGCTTATTGTTTATGGCATTGTCAGAGAGAAAAAAACACAAAACAAATCCTCCGCCGCATTCTATAACCCTATAACATTATTCGGGTCAGCTGTTGCGGGTGTAAGTGTTGCCCTGATTCTTTTGATGATGGTTATTGAAATGACAAGCCTTCACCCGAATTCATACCTGGGCATTATTACGCTTATCCTTCTTCCCGGAGTTTTGATCCTTGGTTTGCTTTTGATTGCCTACGGCGTTATGCGTGAGAAAAAATTAAAATTAAGAGGCAAGTGGAGAGAAAGAAATTTCCCAATTATTGATTTTAACAACCCAAAGCATAAAACTTCAGCCCTCTTTTTTGTAATAGGAACTGTTTTTCTGTCCGTATTTACGGTGCTCGGAAGTTTTAACGCTTATGAATATACAGAGTCAGATGAGTTCTGCGGAACAGTCTGTCACAGGGTAATGGAACCCGAACATACAGCATACCTTAATTCACCCCACTCACGGGTTGGCTGCGTTAAATGCCACATCGGGTCCGGTGCCGACTGGTTTGTTAAGGCCAAGATATCGGGCTCATATCAGGTTTATTCTGTTTTGTTTAATAAGTTTCCCCGCCCGATCCCGACGCCTATTGAAAACCTGCGCCCGGCTCAGCAAACCTGCGAACAATGTCACTGGCCCAAACACTTCTTCGGGGAAAAGAAAGTTGATTATAATTATTACCTCTCCGATGAACTGAACACAAAGTCAAGTCTGACAATGCTTCTGAAAACCGGCGGCGGAAACCAGGAGCTTGCAAATGCTTCTGGCATTCACTATCACATGAACATCGCCAACGAAATTCATTATTATACATCCGACAAGGCAAGAACAAAAATTCCATACATTGTGGCAAAAAACTTAAACGGAAAAATTACTATTTACAGGGATAAAACGATTCCCAAAAACAAAAACTTCACATCCGAAGAAATGAGAAAGATGGACTGTATCGACTGCCACAATCGTCCGTCTCATGTTTATAATCAGCCGGATAAAATGGTAAATCTTTATATCACTTCCGGTAGAATAGATGAAACGGTTCCTTTTATTAAAAGCATTGCTGTTCAGTCACTGGAACTTTCTTATACTGACCGGAAGACCGCTAACGACAGCATCTCAATTTTCATTAAAGATTTTTATGGCGACAACTATCCGCAAGTTTATAAAGACAAGAAGAAGGAAATCGAAATTGCCATAAAACAAATTATAGATATTTATAACCGCAGTTACTTCCCCGAGATGAGGGTAAGCTGGAAAGAATATCCGGTAAATCTCGGGCACATGTATGCCAACGGCTGTTTTCGATGCCATGACGGCAATCACGTAAGCGATAACGGGAAAGTAATCCCGAATGACTGTAATGTCTGCCATACAATTATCAGACAAAAACTCCCCGGTGCGGAAGAAATTGTCTCCTTAAAAGGTATGGAGTTTCAACATCCCGGAAATCCTGAGTTCGGTATTGAGGGGCAGTTATGCATTGACTGTCACGGTGCGAGGAGAATTCACGACGAAGAGTAAAACAAAACTTTAAGGGGGAAGATTTTGATATGATTATCAAGACTAACAAAGACGAATTTTTAGACTACCTTGCAGATGCGGCAAACGTAAAGGGAGACGGCTCCGTATTATATGTTCCCGAAAATAAAGCAGAGTTAATTGCTTTGGTTAAAGAACTTTACAAAAGCAAAACACCGTTTACTTTATCCGCAAAAAGAACCGGACTTACCGGTGGCTCCGTCCCACTTGGCGGGGTCATTATTTCCACCGAGAAATTCAATAACATTGTTGATATTAACACAGCAGAAAAGTGGATAACTGTGGAATCTGGAGTGCTGATAAATAAAATTCAGGAAGCACTTTACGAAAAAGGATATTTTTACGCACCCGATCCCACGGAGGAAAACTCTACTATCGGAGGAAATATTTCAACCAACGCATCGGGCCCCAAATCATTCGAATACGGTTCAACACGAAATCATGTGTCAGAACTCGAAGTTATTCTTCCTGACGGAGAGGTAGCTCATCTTGTGCGGGGACAAAACTTCGCAAAAGTATACCGCCTTGAACTCCCTCTTAAATCAGGAGAAATTAAAATTATTGAGTTACCCGCTTACGATATGCCAAATGTAAAAAATACAGCCGGTTACTTTGTCAAAAAAGATATGGACGCGATAGATCTCTTTATCGGAGCAGAAGGAACGCTTGGGATAATAACTGAAGCAAGGTTGAGTATAAACCCGCTCGCCTATCACACATTCTCTGCTGTTCTCTTCTTTCCTTCAGAAGAACGGGGACTGAACTTTATTTCTCTTGCAACTGAACGAAGTTATGACACAAGACAAATCAAAGACTCCCTTGGAATTAATTCAAGAGCCTTGGAATTCTTTGATAATAACTCACTCCGTTTTATGGCAAACGATTATCCACAGATTCCAGCGTCTTCGGGTTGCGCAGTATGGCTCGAGCAGGAGCTCTCTGCTGAGGCAGAAGACACGATCCTCTCAAAATGGTATTCTCTCTTCCTCGAGTTTAATCTGGAGATTGAAAATATCTGGGTGGCCACAAATTACACGGAAGAGAAAAAATTAGCATCTTTCCGGCACTCTCTCCCATCTAAGGTAAACGAATATATTGCCAGGAATAACTTCCGGAAAGTCGGCACCGACGTTGCCGTTGAAAGTAAACATTTCAAAAAGTTTTACTTTGAGATAAAAGACCTTACAACAAAAAGCGGTCTGAATTATGTGACCTACGGTCATTTCGGTAATTCACACATCCATCTTAATATGCTGCCCCGTAATGAGGCAGAATTTACCGCGGCAAAATTAAATTATGACACTATATGCAAAGCGGCCCTTAAGTATGGCGGAACGGTCTCAGCAGAACACGGAATCGGTAAACTCAAGACGCATCTCCTTCTTGAAATGTACGGGATGGAGAACATCAAAAAAATGGCCACTCTCAAAAAATCATTCGACCCCCTCCTTCTCCTGAATCCCGGGAACATGATTACACCGGAGATTTTTGAATCTCTTGACTGAGAATTCTGTTAACACTTTATGTATAGGTTTTTAATAATAGCTTTTGCGGTTACATTAATAAACTGCGGGCAGCAAAACAACCACAGGACAATTATGAATATAAAAAATTATAAAGGCAACGCCCCCTCATTTCCGCATGAACTCGAGTGGCTGAATATTGATGGTAAGCTGCAGATATCAGACTTAAAAGGGAAAATTGTAATTCTTGATTTCTGGACTTACTGCTGCATCAACTGTATGCACATCATCCCGGATCTTAAAAAACTTGAAGCAAAATATCCGAATGAATTGGTTGTAATTGGGGTTCACTCCGCAAAATTCCGGAACGAAAAAGATACAGAGAATATCCGGCAGGCAATCCTCCGCTACGGGATTGAACACCCGGTAGTGAACGACTATAAATTTCAAATATGGACAAAATACGGAGCAAATGCCTGGCCCACCGTCATCCTTATTAATCCGCTTGGCGATATAGCCGGTTATATTTCGGGTGAAGGAGTATTTGAACCCTTTGACAAAGCCATAACTAAACTTATCAATGAGTTTGACGAGATTATAGACAGGAATCCCTTTAAACCGGAGCTTGAAAAATACACAAAGCAAGCCGCGATCCTTAACTTTTCCGGCAAAGTCCTTGCCGATGAAAAAACCAACCGGTTGTTTATTGCCGATTCCAACAACGATCGGATTATCATCTCAGATCTTGACGGGAACATTGAGGACATTATCGGGTCAAAGAATGAGGGAAAAGAAGACGGCTCTTTTGAAAAAACATCGTTCAATAAACCTCAGGGGCTGGCTCTCGATGGTAATATCTTATATATAGCAGATACCGAAAACCATTTAATTCGTAAGGCGGATTTGAAGAAGCGTATCGTTGAAACCATTGCCGGAACAGGTGTTCAAGCTGTATACCAGGCCCCCCTGGATAAAGGACTTACCACTGCGCTGAATTCACCATGGGACCTGACGCTGATTAATGGCGTCCTGTATATCGCGATGGCAGGATCCCATCAGTTGTGGTCGCTCGATCTTAACACCAACAAGATAGACGTTTATGCCGGTTCGGGTCGCGAGAACATAAACGACGGTGACCTTCTCAATTCCACCCTGGCACAACCGAGCGGAATCACTCATGATGGTGGCGATAACCTTTATTTTGCAGACAGCGAAGTCAGCGCTGTCCGCCTTGCGGAATTAAAAAAAACGGGGCAAGTAAAAACCCTTATCGGCCACGGACTGTTTGAGTTCGGAGATAAGGACGACGGATTTTATAATGCCCTTCTTCAGCACCCGCTCGGCCTCGTTTATTCCGAAGGTATGATCTATCTGGCCGATACTTACAATCATAAAGTTAAAGTGCTCGATCTTGCAAAGAAAGATATTCAAACCCTTGCAGGAAACGGCGAGCGCGGACTGGCGGATGGCTCATCTACAGAGGCCCGCTTTCATGAGCCGGGCGGGATAACAATCGCCGCGGGCAAACTTTACGTTGCGGATACAAACAATGACCAGATCCGCGTTATCGACCTTAAAACAAAAAGCACCACAACTCTTGTATTAAAAAATTTGCAATTGTTAACAAAGAGTTCAGGCTTTAACGAGTATGAATCGTCAGAAATATTTAGCGGTGTTGCGGACGTGAACTTCAAAGAGCTGAAAACGCTGAGCTTTAATTTCCGTTTACCCGGAGGATATAAAATAAATCCTGAAGGAAAAAACCATGTGCGCTTGTTCTCAAAAGAAAGCAAAGTGGATAAAGCATTCAACATCACCACATCTCAATTAACTTGCCCGGTAGACAGCATGGTTTCCGGCGAGCTCTTTGTAGAAGTTATTATATATTACTGCAACGAGGGAAATAACGCAATCTGCAAATTTGAGAACCGTATTTATAAACTTGTCAACAATAAAGAAGCAGAAAGCAAAATTTATGAGTTTGACATAAATCTCAAAAAATAAAAGGAAATAGTGCTTTTGATTTTCCATTTAAGAAAATCAACAAAGTTTTTAGTATCAAAACATTCTCTTTAAAGTCTTATTTTTGTAAATATAAATTTATATCTGTTAGCGTAGGTCATTTGTTTTCTTAAGGTACCGGGATTTTAATGATTAGGTTTTTTTTGTGTTTTCTCTTTTTTAGATTCTCCCTCTTTGGTGGCGGGATAGAGTTTCGCGATTCTCTGAACTCTATTGTCGCCTCCTTTCCGGTAGGCACGCGAGCCGCCATTTTAATTATTAACCCCCTGACTCAGGACACCCTCTTTTCTTATAACCCAAAACTTCCCCTTATTCCGGCATCGAACACAAAACTCTTTACGACGGCAGTTGCGCTGGATTTGTTAAAACCCGACTTTAAGGTCTACACAAAACTTTTAACTGACGACCAATACCTTAACGACGGAGTTATAAACGGCAACCTCTACTTGAAAGGATTTGGCAATCCTTCGTTCTACGAAAAGGACCTGGACAATTTTGTTATAGCCTTAAAGCAATTGCGGATAAGAAAAATTACCGGAGCTATAATCGGTGATGAGTCCTATTTTGACACCGAATATACAAGGGAGGGCAGCATCGAAGAAGAATCCGCATCTGTTAAGCTTCCCCCAATTTCTGCGCTTATATATAATCATAACACAACCACCACGCAAAAACGGGTCAGGCGCAGAAGGTATAAAACATTCACAACTTTTGTTAAAGATCCTTCACTCTTTGCGGCAAATCAATTCAGAAGAAAAATACTTGAGGCCGGCATTTCGGTCGAAGGGGATTATCTTGATGGCGTAACGCCCCCCAACGCAAAAGAGATTACCTCCGTCCACATAAAACTCATAGACCTTGTTTCAAGGATAAACAAACGCAGCGATAATTACTATGCCGAATGTCTCTTTAAAATTGTCGGTGCAGAAGCTTCCGGTATACAGGGAAGCGCGATTACCGCCTCCCAGGCAATATTAGCTTATCTGAAAGAGCAGGATATTTACACAGAGGGGCTGAGAATTGTTGACGGTTCCGGAATCTCAAGGTTCAATCAGACAACGGTGGGCACCCTGTCAGAACTTATGGAAACAATTTATCTCGACCTCCCGTTTTTTGAACTCTATAACAGCTCACTAAGCATTGCCGGTTATGACGGCACCCTCGGTGGAAGAATGAGGGGTACTTCTGCGGAATATAATTTTAAGGGAAAAACAGGAACCCTTAATGGAGTTTCCGCCCTCACCGGATTCCTTAAACTTCGCAATGGCGATGATATTATAGTTTCTATTTTAATTGAGTTTAATGAAAAACATCAAAGCTACTTCAGGGATTTGCAGGATAGGATGGTCTCGGCATTATCCGAAATTTACTAATAAAAGAAAATCCCTCTTTATGATGAGGGATTTTTTATAAAAACTATTTGCTCTGAGTCGGGGGTGTTTGCGGTTGCTGTTGTGGAAGCGATGGGGCCGTCGGGATATTCTGTCTTCCGCCGCTCTGAATGATACTCTCTGCATCTGCGTTCCCAGCCGACGGTAAAAAGAATAAGTTAATCGTTATTGCAAGAATAACAATCATTCCGGCTAACCACCATGAAGCTTTTGCAAAAAAGTCCGCAGTTCGCCTTGTGCCGAACATGGTTCCTACATTCGCACCACCGAAAGTTCCTGCTAATCCGCCCCCTTTGCTGGACTGCAAAAGGACCATTATTATCAGTAATACAGACAAAATAACCGTTAAAGTAACTAATAAACTATACATTTTTTCTCCTTAATATCTGGTAGCGGGGGAGGGATTCGAACCCCCGACACGTGGATTATGATTCCACTGCTCTAACCGACTGAGCTACCCCGCCACATAAAATATAAAAAACTGATCTTAAATATAATAAATTGATTCCCTTTTTCAAAAAACTTAATCCGTTTTTAATTAACATCTGCCTCTTGCGGTTAAAACGCTGCGGATAATATCGAATTAGCCCCATTAACGGGGTTTTTATACCCGTTTCCTATGTTGGTAAAGCTGTTGGAAAGCCGCTTTGCCCTTATTCCGGTGTAGATGTCCCTCCGACCACCTCCCCACGGGGGGGATTTCCCCCGGAAAATATTTTACATGATTATATCTTTTTCCTTGCCTTTTATCTTATTTTAATTTATTTTAGAAATATAAATAAATATTTTTAGGATAATTTATGAGTACCATAGTAAAAGATGCAGAAGTTCTCGCTGAACTGACCTGCAAGTTGGCTAAATTTTGTAAACGTCAGGAAGATGCACTCGCCGCTAAATTCCGTCTTGCTCCTTCTGAGTTTCGTTTCTTGAAGCTCTATGCTTCTATTGGTGAAGTTTTAACCATAAAGGACTTTAGAAAAGTCCTCGACCTCACTCCAGGCAGAATGACGCACATCATTTCTTCCCTTGAAAGAAAAAAATTCCTTAAAAGGAAAATTCAAAAGGAAGATAAAAGGTTTGTTGCCATGCTGCTGCTGCCAAAGGTAGCCCCCCTTATGGATACATTGAAGAAGCAAAACGGTATTCTTTACAAAGCTCTTCTTGAAAAACTCGATGCCAACACCAGAGATATTATGATCAAAGCACTTACTCAGGTTGTTGGGCGTATTTAATTCCCGTTATTGTGGTTAGCGGGGTTACTCGATTTTTTTAATCAATCCCAGGTTTAGGCTAAGGACTTTCCGGTCTTTAGCCTTTTTTTGTGAATCTCATTCTGTTAATCTGCATCTGAAAGCAAAATTCTCTAAATAATAATACCCCATTATGAAAAAGATAATTATAGTTCTGCTCCTTCTCTTTTTAATTGTCATCTCCGCCGTCTCGTTTCTAACTACGAAATCCTATGACGAAACGGACCTAATGAAATTAAAAGATAAATATTTAATAAAACACACTTCGTCGGTTGACCACTCAAAATTCGACGTACTCCGGAAGAAATTCATAGATCCCCGTGACGTAACCGAGGTCTGTATCTCCTGCCACACAGGCCGAGCTCAGGAAATCATGCAGTCCAATCACTGGAACTGGGAACGCGAAGAGTATGTCGAAGGAAAAGGGATAGTCTATCTTGGCAAAAAGAATGCACTTAACAATTACTGTATCGGCTCCGAAGGGAACGAACAGAGCTGCGCTAAATGCCATGTCGGTTTTGGCATGACAAACAAAATGTTCAGCTTCACCGATCCGAAAAATATCGACTGCCTGGTCTGCCATGACAATACCGAGACTTATATAAAAGCCTCCGAAATGGGAGGCGCCCCCGACATGTCCCTCGATTTTGCAAACATCGCACAGCACGTCGGCAAACCCAAAAGAACCAACTGCGGAGTCTGCCACTTCCTCGGAGGTGGAGGTAATAACGTTAAACACGGAGACCTTGAAACCGCCATGTTCGAACCCGCAAAAGAAGTTGATGTGCACATGGGGGTTGACGGTGTCAATATGCAGTGCATTGCCTGCCACACTTCGGACAGGCACGTTATGCTCGGTAAAGTTTATTCCCTCTCTTCAATGAACAGAAATCGCTCAACCTGCGAGTCGTGCCACACCGAAAACCCTCACACCGAAGATATTATCAACGAACACGGAAAAAAAGTTGCTTGCCAGACTTGCCACATTCCCGTTTACGCCAAAGTAAACGCCACCAAAACTTTCTGGGACTGGTCAGCTGCGGGTAAACTTAAAAACGGCGAGCCTTACAGCGAGCAGGATAAAGACGGCAACTTTACTTACCTTTCGATAAAAGGCTCTTTCAAATGGGGAAAAAACCTTATTCCGGATTATGTCTGGTTTAACGGCACAGCAAACCATTACCTCCTTGGCGATATTATTGACGATACAACAAAAGCAATTCAGCTCAACACGCTGAACGGGTCTTATAAAGACAGGGATTCCAAAATCACCCCCGTTAAAATCCACAGAGGCATTCAGCCCTTTGATCCCGTTTATAAAATACTGATACAGCCCAAACTTTTTGCCGAAAGCAAAGGTGAGGGAGCGTTCTGGAAAGACTTTGACTGGCTCCGCGCATCCGAAGTTGGCATGAAAGAAGCAAGCCTTCCCTTCAGCGGCAAAGTCTCATTTATTAAAACCGAAATGTACTGGCCCGTTAATCACATGGTCTCTTCCAAAGAGAATACCGTTAAATGCAACGAATGCCACACGCGCGAAAACAGCCGCATAGCCGGCCTTACCGGTTTCTATATGCCTGGTAGGGATTATAGCCCCTTTATCGAATTCGCCGGCAACAGCTTGATTATCCTTTCCCTTCTTGGTGTCTTTGTCCACGGCGGATTCAGGGTTCTTTCCAAACGCAAACAGAATAAGCGAGGTTAATAATGAAAAATAAAGTTTATATATACAGATCGTTCGAAAGATTCTGGCACTGGTTCCAGGCGGTTCTCATTTTCATGCTCATATTCACCGGCTTCGAAATCCACGGATCATATTCCTTCTTTGGATACCAAAACGCCGTTAAATATCATAACCTCGCCGCGTATACTTTCATTGTCCTTATTGCATTTGCAATTTTCTGGCATTTTTCAACTGGCGAATGGAAACAGTATCTCCCGACATTAACCAATATAAGGGCACAACTCAGATACTACCTTACCGGAATATTTAAAAACGCCCCCCATCCCACGAAGAAAACAGTTCTCAGCAAACTTAATCCTTTGCAAAAACTTGTCTACTTTGGGTTGAAAGCACTTGTCATCCCCGTTATGGTTGTCTCCGGATTGCTTTATATGTTCTACCGTTACCCCCAGAACGGAACCATAAAAGGGCTTAACATAGAATCTCTTGAATTCATCGCCATCCTTCATACAATAGGTGCATTTCTTCTTGTCGCCTTTCTCATAACCCATCTTTACCTGATTACAACAGGCGAGACAATCACGTCCAACCTTAAGGCGATGATAACCGGTTATGAAGAACTGGAAGACGAAAAACACGAATCTGAAAAAAAAGAAAAAGAGTGAGTTTAACATGAAACCGACAAAATATATGAATCCCTACCTGGCCGGATTTTTCCTCGGCCTTCTGTTGCTTTTAACAATATATATCACCGGTCGCGGGCTTGGCGCAAGCGGAGCCGTAAAAAGCGGCGTGGTGGCAACGGTTGAATCTGTTGCTCCGTCACATACAGAATCCGCAACATTTTACAAAGATTATCTGAACGAGCACAAAGAAGGCCCACTTAAAAACTGGCTTGTCTTTGAAGTTATTGGCGTTCTCATAGGCGCATTCCTTTCCGGCCTTATTTCAAACCGGCTGAACCTGTCGCTTGAGCATTCACCCAAAATACAACCGCGCACAAGAATAATTGGAGCATTTATCGGCGGAATGCTCTTTGCCCTCGGAGCTCAGTTTGGCAGAGGCTGCACAAGCGGTGCCGCTCTCAGCGGAATGGCGGTTATGTCCACCGGTGGCATAATAACAATGATGGCAATTTTCGGCGGGGCTTATGCCTTCGCTTATTTCTTCAGAAAACTCTGGATATAGAAAGGAGATATGGCAATGGGACCCCTTGTACCTGATATAATTGGAAATGAACTTAACTTTGTTGTGGCTCTGTTTGTCGGCATCGCGTTCGGGTTTATACTTGAGCAGGCAGGCTTTTCTACATCCAAAAAATTAGTAGGGCTTTTTTACGGTTATGACTTTACAGTCCTCCGTGTATTCTTCACCGGCGGTGTTACTGCTATGATGGGCGTTGTTGCATTCGCCCATTTCGGATTAATAGACGTAAACTTAATCTATATCAACCCGACTTTCATTTACTCGGCGATTGTTGGCGGAGTGATTATGGGGCTCGGATTTATAATCGGCGGGTATTGTCCCGGAACAAGTCTCGTTGGTGCGGCAATTGGAAAAATAGACGGCTGGATATTTATAGCCGGCTCCTTTCTCGGCGTCTTCATTTTTGCTGAGGGCTATCCCCTCTTCGAAGGTCTGTTCAAGGCAGGCTTTTGGGGATCACCGCGGTTGTTTGAAACACTTGGACTATCCCAGTCTCTCTACGCATTCCTTCTCGTCTTCCTGGCCGTCTTTGCATTCTGGATCACCTCGCTGATAGAGAACAAAGTTAACGGGAAACCTAATCCGGAATTTCAACCGGTAAAATTATATATCGGGATCACAGGATTCGCTCTCCTCATCGGTCTTTCCGCCTTTATTCTTCCGGACAGGAAAGAAGCACTTATTGATAGCGTAAACGATATTGAATTTATAAAAGCATACACAATAAAAGAAATGACCGCAGATGAACTTGCTTTCAGGCTCATTGACAAGGACAAACGCATTCAGATAATCGATGTCCGCGCCCCGATGGAATTCCATAAATTCAAACTCCCCAAATCAGTTTCACTAACGAAAGAAAACCTGTTCGAAAAAGATTTTGCAAAACTCCTCACGATGAATGGGAAAATCAACATCTTCCTCGCGGAGAACGAAATTACAGCGAAGAAAGCTGCCGTTATAGCGGATAAACTAGGATATGTTGACGTCAGAGTTCTTAAAGGAGGGCTTTCGGGATTCAGGAACACGATACTCAACTTCCAAAAACCGGAAACAGAAGCCAACAGGCGGGAGGCTGATACATTCAGGTTCCGGGAAAAAGCAAAGTATCTTATCCCCCGTCTGATAGAGCAGAACAAAGAGAGCGGTGCCGTTAAGAAAACCTCAAAGCGTGTAATCGGCGGCTGCTAATAAAGTTTATTCGTTTATCAGAAAAAAGGAGTCCGTCAACTGACAGACTCCCTTTTTATTTCCTCCGGAATTCCCCTTCAAAAGCCCCCTCATTCGATATGAACGCGTACTGAATGCGTGGTGAATGCGTACTGAATGCGTACACTACTCATCTCCCAACTACTTCCTCCGGTGTGTCGGATTGCCCCGCACCTCCAAACGGGTCAAAAGCGGATCAGAATCAGAAGTGGATTTATAGACAAAAAACAATAGCAATTCATCCGCCCAAGTGCCTGGAACCCTTGATTTCTTAACAAATGGCGTCCTCGACAACATCTTGAGCCCGTGGCGAAATCCCGCTTGCGGGACAGGCTTGGGCGGGAACAAAAATCCTTCTGTTCCCTTATGATAAATAATTTATTCGTATATTTGCGACGGTTTTTTTGGAAAGGTTGATATTTTATAATGAAAGACAAGTCGAAAAGAATTATATCTAAAATCTTCGGCAATCCCCGGGATCCGAAAGACAAGCAGATATTTCATCAATTATCACTCGTAGCATTCCTTGCTTGGGTGGGTCTCGGATCCGACGGGCTTTCATCCTCCTGTTACGGACCCGAAGAAGCATTCAAAGTTCTCGGCGAACACGCATATCTCGGCATCTTTGTAGCGCTTGCTTCTGCAGTTACAATTTTTATTATTTCAACAAGCTACTCACAGATAATAGAACTCTTCCCCACCGGCGGCGGCGGATACCTTGTAGCAAGCAAACTGCTCAGCCCAAAACTCGGCATGGTCTCCGGGAGCGCCCTGATTATTGACTATGTCCTCACCATCGCAATCTCAATTGCATCCGGAACCGCTGCAATCTTCAGTTTTCTCCCGGCCTCATATCAACCCTACCGGCTTGAATTTGCGCTTTTTGGAGTGGCAATTCTACTCATGCTTAATCTGCGGGGTGTGAGGGAGGCAGTAGTCCCACTCGTACCGATTTTCATCGGTTTCCTTCTTCTTCACATCTTTGCAATCGGTTATGCTGTAATACATCATCTTTTCGAGGCAGAACAACTCTACTCAAAAGCCGTGAACGAACTCTCTGCCACATCCGATAAACTTGGAATTATGGGAATGATCTTCCTTATATTGAAGTCCTACAGCATGGGGGCAGGAACATACACCGGTATTGAAGCAGTAAGCAACGGCCTTCCTATTTTACGGGATCCAAAAGTCAAAACAGCCCACAAGACAATGCGCTATATGGCAATCTCCCTTGCGCTTACTGTTCTTGGGCTAATGATAAGTTATCTTTTGCTGGATGTTCATCCATCCCAGAACAAAACCCTTAACGCTATTCTGTTTCAAAATATCTCTGCAGACTGGGGGGTCACCACAGGCTCCATATTTGTCTTTGCAATTCTCCTCTCCGAAGCGTTTCTTTTATTCATCGCAGCACAGACCGGCTTCCTGGACGGACCCCGAGTATTATCCAACATGGCAATTGACAGGTGGATGCCCACGCGGTTCGCCAATCTCAGCAACAGGCTTGTTACCCAGAACGGGATTCTGCTGATGGGGGGTGCCGCCTTCTTAATGGTTCTCTTGTCCAAGGGGTCCATTACATTCCTCGTTGTTTTATATAGCATAAATGTTTTCGTTACATTCTCCCTATCGCAAATGGGGATGGTGAATCACTGGTGGCAAAACAGAAAAACCGCCAAAGGGTGGAAGAAAAAGATAGCAATAAATTTTATCGGACTTTCACTTACGATTTTCATTCTGATTACTCTTGTGATAATCAAATTTTATGAAGGCGGCTGGATCACAGTGCTTATCACGGGATTGGTAGTTGCTTTATGCCTGAAAATTAAAAAGCACTACAATAACACACTGGTGCTCCTGAAACGTCTTGATGAAATAACGGATTCCTTTGAGGCATCAATCTATAATACCACCCCGGGGGAAGCCGGCCAAGCCGAAGAACCGAAGCCCGATTACAACGCAAAAACAGCCGTTGTTCTCGTAAACGGATTTAACGGGCTCGGAGCACATACATTGCTGAGTATTTTCAAACTGTTCCCCCGCGTATTTAAGAATTTTGTTTTTATTCAGGTCGGTTCAGTCGATGCAGGATCATTCAAGGGAGCTGCTGAAGTAGAAAACCTCCAGAAACATATTGAGAGCCAGTCGCAGAAATACGTCGATTACATGAAAGCCTCAGGTTTTTATGCGGAAGCTTATAATTCACTTGGGACCGATTTGGTACAGGAGATTACTGCCTCAGCAATCAAAATTTCTGAGAAATACCCGTCAACAGTATTTTTTGGTGGGCAATTAGTATTCCCGAAAGAAACATTTGCAACAAGAATACTGCACAACTTTTTAATATTCGAAGTGCAGCGGGAGTTTTACCACCATGGGTTGCATTTCGTTATAATGCCTATAAGGGTTTAGGGAGAGAGCTTAGACGTTTATTAGTTTTTCAGTTAAGGAATCCATCACGTGACGGACTCCTTTTTGATTATTGAATTCTGAATTTGTCAGGATAACACCTTCCTTTACTCGATAAACCAAACCTGGCATTTCATTGACAAATCAACAATCCGACCCGCAGGAAACAAAAATCCTTCTGTTCCCTATAATGATGCGAAGTAACCACCCACCACCCCAAAACCAGACAGTCAATTCCGTACCCCCCAATGCAATACTTTAACTGTTTTTGTGTATATTAACCACTGACATTTCTAAAGAGTTATCACAAAAAAAATGAATTTGGGAACGAGACTCAAAATTCGACAACAAACATAAAACCATGGAAACTTTACCAACTTTACTTATCGTTGACGACAATGATACTAACTTAAAATATCTTGAAATAATTCTCAAAGACGTCAAGGTAAATCTGATCAAAGCCAATAGCGGCTTCGAGGCACTTAAAAAGATTAAAGGACATAAAATTTCGTTGGCAATAATTGATATCATTATGCCTAACATGAGTGGATTGGAATTAGCAGTCAAGATTAATGCAGACAGAACCGGTAAAGAGATCCCCATAATTTTTCTTACCGCTTTAGAGGCTAGCGAAAAACAAATGGTCGAAGGATATAAATGCGGAGCGATTGATTACATCTTGAAACCCATAACAAAGCAAGTGCTTCTGAGTAAAATCAATGTCTTTATTAATCTGTTTAGTTATCAGGCAGCGCTGCGGGAAAGCGAAGAACGTTGGCAATTCGCTTTGGAAGGTGCTGATGATGGAGTCTGGGATTGGAATATTCAAACCAATTATGTCTTTTTTTCACCTCAATGGAAATCTATCCTGGGATATGACAAACATGAACTTGGAAATACAGTTGAATCCTGGGATAATTTAGTCCATCCGGAAGACAAACAAAAAGCCCATAAAATTTTGAAAAATCACCTTAAAGGAGAAACACCGGTTTATATAAACGAATACAGACTCCTATGCAAAAATGGGGTATATAAATGGATTGAGGCGAGGGGAAAAGTAATCGCGCGGAACACCCACGGAAAACCTCTGCGTGCTATCGTAACTCATAAAGACATCTCTGAACATAAGAGGGTTGAGGAAGAACTTATTCGGTCAGAAGAAATTCACCGGACACTGTTTCATTCTTCCCCCGATGCAATTGTGATTCTTAATCTTAAAGGAATAATTACAGATATTTCTGAAATGAGCCTCGAGTTGTATGGCACTACCAACAAATATGATTTATTAGGAAAGCATTATTTTAGATTCGTTCTTCCCGATTCAGAAGACAGGATTAAACAAATTATGGAAAGAACAATATCTGAAGGGCTGGTACAGAATGAAGAGATATTAATGGCTACAAAGAAAAAAAACCTTTCCGGGACTGAGTATAAGACTGAGAACATTGAGTGTGAAATAAGCACCACTCTTATACAGGACAAAAAAGGCGTGCCGGTATCAATTATGGCTACAATTCGCGATATATCAAATCGAAAGAAGCTTTTAAAGCAAAAAATACATACCGAGCGGATGGTTGCACTGGGAGAAATGGCATCCGGAATTGCACATGAAATTAACCAACCTTTGAACAATATGTCATTGACTCTTGACTCCATTATCTTTGAATCTTCAAAAAGCAAGAGCATCAGTAAAGCATATCTGGATAGAAAAACAGAAAAAATCTTTGACAGCATTTTCAGAATCAAAAATATAATCGAGCATTTTCAGAGTTTTTCAAGACACTATAAAAAAGACTATGTCCACTCTTCCTTCAACATCAACGAAAGTATAAAAAATGCACTGTCTTTGGTCTCTGAACAAATCAAACATAGAGACATAAAATTGAAGGTTCGTCTTGATAAAAATATTCCTTCAATAATGGGGAACACATACAAATTTGAGCAGGTTATACTGAACTTAATTGCAAATGCCAAAGATGCTCTGGAAGAAAAAACTGACAGACTACAAAAAGATTTCCCAATGTTTATTGATATTAACACTTTTCAGGAAAACCATTGCGTTATTCTTGAAGTGAAAGACAATGGTTCCGGTATAAAAAGCGATGAAATTGATGATGTTATGCTTCCTTTTTTTACTACAAAAGAAGAAGGGAAGGGGAGCGGAATGGGGCTTTCTATTTCATTCGAGATTATAAAGGAATTAGGCGGAACAATCGTTATTAAAAGTGAACTATTAAAAGGAACAACGGTTTCTATAACCATTCCGATTGAAGAAGAGATAACCACGGAATACTTATAAACGGAAAATTAGAAATTAAAACTATGCAAGACAAAATTAAAATACTTATTATTGATGATGAAAAACACTTCACTCAAGAAATGCATGAACTCCTTCAAAATTTAGGATATGAATCATCTGAGTCCAACACTGCGGAAAACGGATTACAAATTCTATCCCAGGGTCATATTGACTTACTGATTCTTGACGTCCGCCTTCCGGATAAAAGCGGTCTGGATATTTTACAGGAAGTGAAAATCAAATACCCGAACCTTGAAATCATCATCGTTTCAGGGCATGGCGATATGGATACTGTTATTAAAGCAATGAGGCTTGGAGCTATTGATTATTTGAGAAAACCCTTCAGATATCTCGACATTCAGATGTCCATCGAACGAACTAAAAAATTCCTGCAAATGCAGCGACAACTTAAGATGATGGAGGAAAAGAACTCATTGATTTCCAAAATGCTCGAAGAAAAAATCGGAAGGCATTTCATTGGTATAAGTCCCGCCGTTATGGATGTTATAGAATTGGCTAATGCCGCAGCACAGTATCCCGACACAAACGTGTTGATTACCGGCGAAAGTGGAACCGGAAAAGAAAACATAGCTCGAATCATTCATTTCTCAAGCGAGAGGAAAGACAACTATTTTTGTGCTGTAAACAGCAGCGCAATAACAGAGACATTGATGGAAAGCGAGTTTTTCGGTCATAAGAAAGGGTCGTTTACCGGCGCAATAGCGGACAAAAAAGGCTTTTTTGAAATCAGCAATGGGGGTACTCTGTTTCTTGATGAAATAGCGGATATGCCCCTCAATCTGCAGTCGAAAATACTCCGGGCAATCGAAGAAAAAGAGATTACCCGGGTTGGCGATAATAACCAGATTTATACGAATTTCAGGATTATTTCCGCAACAAATCATAATATTGAAAATTCTTTAGAAGAAAAAAAATTCAGGCTGGATTTGTTTCACAGACTTAATACCCTTCAAATACACATCCCTCCTCTCAGAGAAAGACCGGAGGACATTCAGCCACTGCTTTTTCATTTTATCAAATCCTTCGCAATGAAATTAAATAAACCCATAACGGATATTTCAAGTGATATTTGCGATTTACTGAAAAAGTATGAATTCCCTGGAAACGTAAGGGAACTTAAAAATATGACCGAAAGAGCCGTTATTCTAAGCAAAGGACAGTCTCTCGGAATAAATGACTTTCCGGTAAAACTAAAAAAAACATCCGCAGAAAAAAAGCCAGATGTTTTCGATTTGAAAACAGTTGAAAGCGAGATGATTCGAAAAGCAATAAAAAGCACCAATTGCAACCAAAAAGCAGCGGCAGATGTTCTTGGGATTATCCGGGATGCTCTCATACGTAAAATGAAAAAGTATAATATCAATATCAGAAAAAACGAGGAGTAACGGATTCCTTTGAAAATATTGAGTTTGACAGGGCGGGGGTGATTAGGCTAACAAACCGCACACATGTGCGATTTTTTTATTCAGGTTTATTCCGCCTTTCCCCCCGTGGAATCCGGATTTCTATATCCGTCTTCTTCTTTTTTATCTTTTCAGCACATTACCTCTATCTCCTTTCATAAAATATTTTTGGCATAACAGTTGCTTAATAATATTCGCAAAGAGGTCACCCATCCCTCAGAGTATGGGAATTTTTAATTATTTATAGGAGATTAATAAAATGGCAGTCGAGAAAACCATTGGTTCGTCCAGCCTCGTTGAAGTAATTGACCGTATCCTTGACAAGGGTGTCGTAGTTGATGCTTGGGTCCGTATTTCATTAGTGGGCATTGAATTACTTGCTCTCGAAGCAAGAGTAGTTGTTGCATCAGTTGAAACATATCTAAAGTATGCAGAAGCTATTGGTTTAACAGCAAAAGCCGCATAAGGCTCAAAGCAGTTAAGTAGTTATTCTTGCTAAAACATCCTTCCGGGTAGAAATCCTGTGAAGCATGATTTACCAAGAATTCCTTTTATTCCGAAAAATAAACAATATAAACCAAATGAATAATATTCAAAAAAAAAATATTGACAGCTTTTTCGAAAACATCATCTCTTCCTACGACGACCGGATCCAAAAAATTCAAACTGCCTTCCAATCATCAGAAAATTTTACTGAATCTTCCCACTCTCTCTTCGATAACGTCCATAATTCCTTAACCGATCTCAAAAAGGAAAGAGACGTATTAAATACCAAGCTTTGCGAGAGCCTTGCTAAAAACAGCTCTTTACGCAAAAAAGATTACAATTTGCTGATGTCGGGAATTCTTCACTTACTCGACGAAAAGGAAAGTGAAGCCGAAAATCAGTTTCTAACATTTATTCAAGAGCAGAAAGAGACTGCTCAATCGCTGAAAAACAGCTTGTTGGGAATCACTGATATTTCTTCACAAGATGCCCGCGAAAAAATTACCTTAATCAAAGAACAACTTTTTCAGATTTCCAAACTACAGGAAATTAGAAAAGAAATGGTAATGAAGACATTCACGGATTTTCAGCAAATGCACAACAGAATGAAGGAATGCCTTGAAAACCTGCTTGAAAAAGGTGACCACATTCTATCTAAGGATATAAAGACCACAAGAGATCAAATAATCAAAGAAATCAACACCATAGGAGAAGAGTCCCCATGGTTAGACACCAAAAACAATATTGAGAATAAATACAAGGAGATATCAAAATGCGATTAGCATCAGAAGTGAAAAATTTGAGCGATGAGATAATTGCTTCATTCAAACAGCGGATTGAGGAAAACGAAGAGCTTGTTATTGAAGTTAAAAAAACCCTGGAGGGTTTTCAAAAGGACCATCAGGATATGGCTAACGTTTTGAAATCAAACGCTGCCGCCTTAAAAGGTAAAATTAACAAAGACGAAAAAACCAGGCTTATGGACTTTGACAGCCTAATGAAAACTATCAGTGAAGATATTAAAAACATCAACGCGGAGGTTTTGAATGTCTTCAAAAACACCAAGGAGATGCTGGTAAAATTTGACAAAGAGCATCAGGGCATGGCTGCCGTTTTGAATTCAAACGCCGTCGCCTTAAAAGGCAAACTTGACAAAGACGAAAAAACCAGGCTTATGGACTTTGACAGTCTCATGAAAAACATCAACGAGGATATTAAAAACATCAACGATGAAGTTTCGAATATCTTTAAAAATACCAATGAGATGATAGCAAAGTTTGATAAGGAGCACCTGGACATGTCAGCTGAGCTTAGAGCAGAATTGAGAAAAAATTTAACGGAAAGAGTTGAATATACCAAAGCTTTGATAAACGGGTTTCAGAAAAGATTATCGGAAATCAACAAAGACAACCAAAAAATGGCTCAAAAGCTGAGAAATGATCTTGCCAAGGGCGAAAGTGCAAGGCTAAGCGAATATAAAGGAATCCTGAATGGTATAAATGTTGCTATAAAAGAAATCCGCAATGAAGTAAAAAATATTCAAAAAGCCACCGCCGGTATGCTCGGAGATTATGCTAAAGACAGAGAGGGTGCTTCCGCTGCTTGGGAAAAAATGTCAGAAACTCTTAACCAATTACGAAAACCGGCTGTTGCCGCAACCGTAAAAGAAAAAAAAAAAGATGAACCCCTTCAAGTAAAAAAGAAAATTCCCGCAGTAGAAAAGAAAATCGAAGTAAAAAAGGAAATTCCCGCTGTAAAAGAGGAACCCAAAAAAGTCATTCCGGAATCAAAAATTGAATTGACGTTGGTGGAGAAGATAGAGAATTATATAAATAATCATCCAACCGGTGTAAAGATTACTGATATGGAAACGCCTCTTGGAGAAAACCGTATGAAGATTGGTTTTTTTGCCAAAAAGTTACTTGATGAAGAAAAAGTTCGAAAACAAGGCGACGTTTATTACCCAAAGGTTAAACACGATAAAAAATTCAATAAAAAATTCAAGAAATAATCAATCAGAAACAAAATTCTTGCATAGAGCAATATTAAGGCTCCGTTATCCCGGTTTAGCCGGGATAACTTGAGCAGGATTCTAATTTCTAACAGTGAAAATAATGAATAAATATATCAGATGCACATATTGTAATGGAACCGGAATAGATCCTTACGAATTACTTTCTACGATATCTGGCTGTCAGGTTTGCAACGGGTCAGGAGAAATTGAAGTAAAAGAACCGTCAATAATTTGTGTTTATTGTTCAGGTACCGGGAAAAATCCACTCGGAGCCCGAGTACACTGCATTGTATGCATGGGAAAAGGATTTAATCACACCGTTAGCAATACAAAATGCCCTCAATGCAGAGGGTCTGGAAATTCAACCGATGGATTGCCATGCACCCGGTGCCGGGGAGTTGGATTTTGCTAATTTGTGAACCGGAATGTTAAAATGAACCATCTAACGGACAAAATCAGGAAAAGCCTCAGGAAAAGAGAAGAAGCAATTATCAGGCTTAATGAACGAAGGAGGGTTTTTCTGAAAACAAAAAAGGAGATAACAGAGGATATTGAAGCTGCGAAAAAAATCTGGAATGAAACAAAAAACCAGTTACCTAAAACGGAATTCGAATGAATTTATAACCCAATAACGGAATAAAATGAAAAACTCATCAAGAAACGAAACGAACATCTTACTAAAACCAAAGGCAATGTCCAATTTTGTTGAAACCCCATACATTAAAGATATTACTAACAGGGCACTTACGTACATTAAGGCTGGATTTCCGGTGCATTTCAGAGGGCCTTCAGGTACCGGAAAAACAACCGTTGCAATGCATTTGGCAAGCAAAATCGGACAGCAGGTTGTTGTGATTCATGGCGATGCAGAATTTAAAACTTCTGACCTTATAGGAAACGAATCCGGCTATAGATTCAGAAAGCTAGACGACAGGTTTGTGCATAGCGTTCATAAACTTGAGGAGGATATGGAGAAAAAATGGGTGAATAATCGTCTGACTATTGCCATTAAAAATGGTTTTACCCTCATCTATGACGAGTTTACTCGTTCACGCCCGGAAGCCAACAACATTCTCCTGCCAATTCTTCAGGAAAGAATGATGAGTACTTCGGCTGGAAATGAAGAAGATTATTATATGAAAGTTCATCCAAACTTCTGTGCCATTTTTACGTCCAATCCCGAGGAATATGCCGGAGTAAACAGAACTCAGGATGCTCTGCGCGACAGAATGGTAACTTTGGACTTAGACCATTTCGATTATGAGACAGAGTTGCAAATCACTAAGGCAAAATCAGACCTCTCGCTTGAAGATGCGGAAAAAATCGTAAATGTTGTCAGAGGTTTGCGTGAGTCCGGAAAAACCGAATTCGACCCCACAATCCGTGGCTCCATTATGATTGCAAAAACCCTGGCAACCTTAAAAACTTCCCCCTCTGAATCAAAAGAAATGTTTAGAAAAATATGTCAGGATATTCTTACTTCGGAAACCAGCAGGGTCGGCTCAAAAACTAATCAGGACAGAGTCAGGAAAATCGTTGATGAACTTATCGATAAATTTGCCTAATGTGGGCTCTAATGTTTAAACAGTGAATTAATGCAACAGAATACAATTACTTAAATTAGGAGTATCAAATGCCGGAAGGTAATACAATAAAAGGATTGCAAAGCGTGAAAACGATGGGGGATGTCAAAAAAAGCTGTATCCCGGATAAAAATGCAGATTTTATCAAACTTTATATGTTTGAAAAGGAAAGAGAAAGATTAAGCAAAGAACGGGGAAGAATTCTTCTCCGGCTTGAAGTTCTTGATAACAGGCTGAAAGAAATTCAGGACTTTTATAATGAAAAAACAGGATATGTCCCCAACTCTGTTAAAGAGGGGAGTAAAAAGAAAAAAAAAGAAAATGAAAAACCAAAATGGAGAACCATGTCAATTGATTATTGAGTCGGCATTAGTAGTCGTGCCGGCCGGGTGAGTAATGTTTTGGAAAATTTTTTAATAAATGAAAAACCAATATGTCTGATTTAACACATTCGATTCAAGCCACTAATCTGGCGGATATACTCGAAAGAGTTCTCGATAAAGGTATTGTAATTGCCGGAGATATTAAGATACAAATTGCGGACATTGACTTGCTGACTATAAAAATCAGGCTGCTGATCGCTTCAGTTGACAAAGCAATGGAAATGGGAATTAACTGGTGGCAGGAAGATTCCTATCTATCAACTAAAGCTAAAGAAAAAGAAATAAGCGCTCAACAGGACGACCTTTTGGCGCGTCTCGAAAAATTAGAAGCGAAAAACATCGTATCACCGTGAGCAGAGATTTTATGTAGTGCTCGAAAAAAACGGTAATGCCGATTATCCTATAAACTTAATAAAGTTATCCCGGTTTGTCCGGATAGCGAGGAGTGATGAGAAACAATGGAAAACGATAAAAACAAAGGAAAAAAGCAAGACATAGATTTTGACTTTTTTGGACTTGGTGACTTGTTTAAGGGCATTGGAAAAATAGTTGACCTTGCCGAAAAACTTGAGGAAAAGGGTGAAATCAAAAAAGAAGGCAACATCAGTTTTGAACATCTTAAAAAAGGGATGAATGGGGTGTACGGTTTCACCATTAAATCTGCTGTTGGAGGTTCCCCGAAAGTGGAAACTTTTGGAAATATTCGAAAGACACCCAAAGGACCGCAGGTTGAGGAAGAAAGAGAACCAATTACCGATATTTTTGATGAAAAAGATGAATTAGTTATCATTGCAGAAATGCCGGGCATAGAAGAGAACAATATCAAAATTGATATTAAGGAAGACATGCTTGAAATTTCGGCAGTAAGTAAAAACAGGAACTACCGCAAAGAAATTTTACTCCCATCCAAAGTTAATATTGATAACCTTAAATCAAAATATAATAACGGGATGCTCGAGATCAGAATAAAAAAATAATCAGAAGATGACACTGACGGGCATTGACAACAGCAATCTTAAACTAATCCTATTCGGCGGAAAAGGTGGCGTCGGGAAAACCAGTTGTGCAATTGCTTCTGCTTTTCAATTAGCAAAAAAATTTAATACTCTGATTATTTCTACAGACCCGGCTCATTCAGTTTCTGATTGCCTCGAACAACAAATTGGATTTGAGATTAAGGAAATTAACGGTGTGGAAAACTTGTCTGCCATTGAAGTTGATGCCGACAAAGCCCTTTCTGTGTTTAAGATGGAACATCAAAGCGAACTTAAAAAACTGCTTGAGACTTCCACGTATTTTGATAAAGACGACATAGATGAAGTTCTTGCTTTATCTATTCCCGGTATTGATGAAGTGATGAGCTTTAATACTATAATCAACTTGGTCGAAGAAGGGAAATACGAGAAATACATCGTTGATACCGCACCAACCGGACACGCTTTAAGGCTGATATCTTCTCCTAAGTTATTAGACGGGTGGATTAAAGTTGCCGCTAATATGAGATGGAAATACCGATATATGATTACAAGTTTTTCCGGGACATATCAGAGGGATGAGGTAGATGCGTTACTTTTGAGCTTAAAAAAAACTGTCAAGAGGATTGAAAACGTATTGCAGGACAATTCCGGATGCGAATTTATTCCGGTATGCATTCCGGAAGCAATGGCAATTTTGGAAACCGAAAGACTGCTTGCTGAGTTAAACAGATACAAAATATACATTCGGCAAATCATTGTTAATAACGTTCTGGAATCGGAAGGGTGTAATTTCTGTAAGAAAAGAAAAGCGGCGCAAAGTTCATACATTCAACAAATGTGCGAATTATTTAAATCTCTGTCTCTTGTCACCGTTCCTTTACATCCGGAGGAAATCAAGGGGATAGAAAAGTTACATCTCTTAAGAAAGTGTCTTTTCGGAGAACAGAACAGAACTGAAGAGAGAAAGAAAATTGAAAAGTTAGAAAAATGAGCCAATTTAAAAACGAAATAATATTAAGAATAAAAGAAGCCCTGGTTAAGGATGTTGGAAGGGCAATTGCCAGAATCGACCCAACGGATATGAAGCTAATCGGATTGGAGCCGGGAGATATCATACTGATTGAAGGCAAGAGGTGTACACCTGTGAAGGTTATGCCCTGCTATCCCGAAGACAGGGATAAACGAATCATTCAGATTGACGGGATTACAAGGGATAATGTGCAGGCCGGCATAGACGAAAAAGTCAAAATAAACAAAACAGCCTGCCGGCAGGCATCAAAAATAAAGCTTAAACCGGATACAAATGCCGCCTCTTTATTCAAAGCAGATGATGCCAAATACATTGGTTCACTGATAACCGGTTTGCCGGTGTCGAATGGTGATAAAGTAAGAGCGGTATTGTTTGGAAACAGATCTATAGACTATACCGTAACCGGTACAACGCCGGAGGGAGTGGTTCTAATACACACAAACACTGTACTGCAACTCGAATTATCAAAGCAAAAGGGAGAGCACAAAAGCAAAATTTCTTACGAAGACATTGGAGGACTTGGCAATCAGGTCCAGCGTATCAGGGAAATGATCGAACTACCGTTAAAATACCCTGAGATTTTTGAACGCCTTGGGGTTGAACCTCCCAAAGGAGTTTTTCTTTACGGTCCCCCGGGTACCGGAAAGACTCTCATTGTCAGAGCGGTTGCCAATGAAACGGATGCCTACTTTATAAATATCTCGGGTCCGGAGATTATGGGGAAATTTTACGGGGAAAGCGAAGGGCGGATACGAAAACTATTTGAAGAAGCACAAGCTCACGCCCCCTCAATAATATTTATTGACGAAATTGATGCTATTGCACCAAAAAGAGAAGATATGGGGGGGGAAAAACAGGTAGAAAAGCGAGTCGTCGCTCAGCTCCTGTCCTTAATGGATGGGCTGGAATCCAGAGGGAAAGTAATAGTTATTGGGGCAACCAACATACCAAACTCAATTGACCCGGCTTTAAGAAGACCCGGTCGTTTCGACAGGGAAATATCGATTTCGATACCGGATAAAAAGGGGAGATTAGAAATCCTGCAAATTCATACAAGAGGTATGCCTTTGTCGGATGATGTGAACTTAGAAAAACTTTCGGAAATTACCCATGGCTTTGTCGGTGCCGATTTGGAAGCCCTGGCCCGCGAAGCAGCAATGACGGCGCTGAGAAAAATTCTTCCTCAAATTGATTTTGAGATAGCTGAAATACCTTATGACTTGCTAATGGCGCTGGAAGTTACAATGGACAATTTCCGCGAAGCTATGAAAGAGGTGGAACCATCTGCCATCAGGGAAGTTTTCGTTGAAATTCCCGATGTAAAATGGAATGATGTTGGCGGGCTTGAGGAAATTAAAGAAGCTTTAAAAGAAACTGTTGAATGGCCACTGAAATACTCGGAATTGTTCAGGAAAACCGGCACAAATCCCCCCAAAGGTATTATCCTTCACGGAAAACCGGGAACTGGCAAAACGTACCTTGCAAAAGCACTGGCAAGCGAGAGCGGCGTTAATTTTATCTCTGTTAAAGGTCCTCAGATTTTAAGCAAGTATATCGGGGAATCTGAAAAAGGAGTTAGAGAACTTTTTAGATTGGCAAAACAGGCGGCACCGTCAATCTTGTTTCTTGATGAAATTGACAGCCTTACACCCCGGCGGAATAATGACAGCTCCGGTTCAGGTGTAATCGAAAGGGTTATTGGACAATTTCTTACTGAAATGGATGGCATTGAAGAACTGAAGGGTGTGATTGTGCTGGCTGCTACCAACAGGCTTGATTTAATTGATCCGGCTTTGTTAAGAAGCGGCAGATTTGATTTGATATTCGAATTACCGCTGCCCGATTTGGTAACCAGAGAAAAAATATTCCAAATCCATACTCGCGATAAACCCATAGGTAAAAAAGTAAATTTGAATAAACTGGCTTTGAAAACTGAAAACCTGACCGGATCCGATATTGAATTTATTTGCAGGCAGGCCGCTATGTTCGCAATACGCGAATTAATTGAAAAAAATTCCGGAAAATCATCGGAATTTTCCTCGGATATTATTATTCTGGAAAAACACTTTGAAAACGCTATTCAACTTGTATTTAAACAAAACACAAAGAAAAATTAGAATAAATTAATATGGCAACAAAAGGCATTTATATATATTGTGTTGTTAAAAGCATTTCCGATCCCGGGCAATTTTTATCATTGGAAAGCGCAGGTGTTTACGCCATTCATTTCAATGATGTAGCCGCTATCGTCTCCGATATGAAAAAAATAAGTTTCTCTAATCTTGACAGGAAGGCGCTGGCTGAACTATTAATCAATCATCAAAAAATAAACGAAGACCTTATGGAGAAAGGCTTCTCTTCAATTATTCCTTTTCGCCTGGGCACAATTGTAAACAACAAACATGAAGTGTTAAGAATTATTGAAAAAGGGTACGGCTTAATTAGCAACATCCTGGAAAAAATTAAGACGCTCACCGAAATTGACATAGTGGCAACCTGGAGTGATTTCTCGAAAATTATTGAAAAAGTTTCTCATCATCCCGACATTCAGAAGCTTAAAGAAAACATCAGGGAAAAGGGGGACAATATTACTCAGGCCGATCAGATAGAAGTAGGAAAACTTGTAAAAAAGAAATTAGATGAGATGAAAAGCTCTTTTGAAAGTAAAATCCTCAATACTCTGTCTCAAATCAGCCGGGATAAAAAAAGCCATGAAGTTATGAATGACCAAATGGTAATTAACGCAGCTTTGCTAATCAACAAAGATATGAAAGAGCAATTTGATAATGCATTATCTTTAATGGATGAAGAATTCAATGGCGAATTGAACTTCAAAATAATTGGACCCCTTCCTTGTTATAGTTTTTATACTCTCGAAATCAAAACATTTGATTTTCAGGTAATTGAAGAAGCTAAAATTGAACTTGACTTAAAGGAGATGACGTCCGAAAAAGAAATTGAAAAGGCGTATAAAGATAAAGCCAAACTATTTCACCCCGATAAATGTGAGGGTGAAGACTATTCGGAAAGTTACAACAGGGTGTGTGGTGCTTATCAAACATTGCTTGAATACTCAACGTCTTTCAAAACAACATCAAAAGAATCGCGGTTTTCCCTGAAAAAAGATGATGTAATTAAGAATCTGAATTTGTTAAGAATAAGGCAATAATATGCAAAAAGACGGAAAATATGTTTATTGTATTATAGCAACAGATTATGACAGCCGTTTTGCTTCTGCGGGAATTGGCGATCCCGGGAATTTAGTGACAACAATCGGTTATGAGGGGTTGTGCATGGTCGTAAGCAATTATCCGATAAACGCACTTCAGCTAAATTCCGAAAACATACTCGCACACCAAAAGGTAATCGAGGAAGTAATGAGGGAATTCAACAGCGTCATTCCGGTCAGGTTTGGCACAATTGCCGCCTCTCCTGATGAGATCAGAAACATGCTTGCAAGGAGATACAGTGAGTTTTCGGATTTACTTAGATGTTTTGAAAACAAAGTGGAGCTTAATATCAGAGGCACCTGGAAAGATATGCCTGAAATATATAATGAAATTGAAAAGGAAAACGCAGACATAAAAATCATAAAGAAAAAAATAAATAAACTGAAAGAGTCTAAACTTGAAAAGGACGAAATTGTAGAAGCGGGAAAATTGGTTGAAAAAGCTTTAATGCAAAAAAAAGAATATGAAACAGAAAATATTATAGCTATGTTTAAAAAGCTCGTTATTGAACACAAACAAAATAAAACAACCGGGGACGCAATGTTTATGAACACAGCCTTTTTGATTAACAAAGGGAGGGAAGTGGAGGTAGACAACATCATGGCAGACATTGGCAATCAATATCAGAAACGTTACGACTTTGTCTATACCTTCCCTTTGCCTATTTTTAACTTCATTAATCTGGTAATTTTCCCGGAAAAGTGGGAAACATAAGCAGTCGTTAATTGCAGAATATTAAAAACATAAAATCATTATGACACATACATTGGAAAACACAAAAGAAGGAAAGTACATCTACGGGATTGTCCGCTCTGATTCCCGTTTGGAATATGGTCATATCGGGATTGGAGAGCGGAAAGATTTAGTCTATTCGATCAATTATAAAGATATTGCCGCTATTGTAAGCAATTCTCCTATAATTAAATATGAAGCACGAAGAGTTTTTATGATCGCCCATGAAAAGGTGCTGGAAGAAGTGATGAAATTATTCACAATTCTCCCGGTAAGATTTTCAACCATTTCAGAATCCGATGATGAGACAAAAATTCAAAATATTCTGAAAAAGGATTATAATAAATTCAGCGATTTATTAGATAAGATGAATGGGAAAAAAGAACTGGGGTTAAAAGTAGTCGTTTTTTCAGAGAAGGATTTCTATCAACACATTCTTGAAAAATATAAAGATATAAGTTCCATGAAGGAAAAGCTGCAGAAGCTATCTTCCGATAAAATTCATTATCAACTTATGAAAATAGGTGAAATGGTAAGTGATGCGCTAAAAAAAGAAAAGGAAAGCTTCAAAAACATGATTCTTGATGCTTTAAACCCGCTTGCCGAGGACGTGAAAATAAATGCCAATTATGGCGATATGATGATTCTTAATGCCGCCTTTCTTATTAAAAACGAAACAGAACCGGCATTCGATACAGCGGTGAAAGAATTGGATAATATCCGCATCGGGTTTTTTACATTTAAATATGTAGGTACATTGCCGCCTTATAACTTTGTTAACCTCGTAATAAATACCGAAGGAGTTTAATATGTTTTTAATTGACGACATATTGCTTGCGCCTTTTACCGCTCCTTTAAAAGGGCTTATTTTTTTGGGGAATAAAATCGATGAGGTTATTCAAAATGAAATGTCAAACGAAGGGACCGTAAAAGAAAAACTGATGGAGATACAGTATAAGTTTGAAATGGACGAAATTGATGAAGAAGAATATAATAAAAGAGAAGACGAATTACTGAAATTATTGGAAAATATCAGAAAAGAACAAAACAAATAAAAAAGAGTAAACATGAATGCTTTTAATTGTCCGAAATGTAAAAAAATAACCGGAGGAAACGAGAAGTTTTGCGTTGAATGTGGGCAGCCTCTAAATTATATCTGCCCGGAATGCGGCGAAACATGGCGGTTTATGTTCGATTACAGATTTTGTCCCGGTTGCGGGCATAATATGAAAAAAAGCGTTGCCAATAAATCACCGCGGGAAGAAAGGTGAGGGTTTGTCCTCATCCCTCTTTATTGGTAATAAATTTTAACCGCCTGAACGGGTACATGTTTCCTTTATAGTTAAATAAATAATAAGGATTTAGAAAAATGAGTAAAATTGTTGATGTTAAAAAAACAGTAGTTAAGTTCCTGAAAGAGAATCTTGATTCTTCTGATGTAACGGTCATAAAAATTGAAAAAGTGAACGAAATATGGAATGTTGTGGCAGAAGTATATGAAGATGATTCTTTCCTGAAATCAATGAACCTTCCGCCAAAAAAGGCCAGGCTCTTTTATTCACTGAAAGTTGATGGAAATCTAGAAATTCTATCTTATGAAAGAGTCTCGTCTTTAGAGGGAATAGACAGTTCCTCATAGTGATAAAGCAATATAGCAACGGAATAAAACCCAGACGCAATATTGTCATTTAGTCTTAATGTAAGTAAATAAAAATCTTAATATGAATAATGAGTTAATTTACGTTTATTGTCTGTCAAACAGTTCTCCCGAACTCTCCCTGTATACTGAGTTTAACGGATTGAAATGTATTGAGTCCGGAGGTTTTTTTATTACTTATAAAAATGTATCCGAAGACGAATTCTCAGAAGAAAACCTGAAGAGAAATATAACAAATATAGCCTGGGTGGAAATAAATGCAAGAGAGCATATAAATGTTATCAGTAAAATTATGCAGAACAATACGGTGATACCATTTAAATTCGGAACCATTTATAAATCCGAAGAAGGCCTTGCGAAATTTATTGAAGACTACACATTATCGTTAAACAAGAACATTATTAATATAAACGGCAAAGAAGAGTGGACGGTCAAAATTTATTGCAACCATGATGAGTTAAAAAACCAGATTGAAGAACTCAGCAAGGATGTGTCCGATTTAGAAATTCAGATAAGGAACAGCTCACCCGGAAGAGCGTATCTTCTCGAAAGAAAAAAATCCGACCTTATCGAAATAGAAATTGACAAATTTTGTAAAAGCTATGGCGCGAGCTATTATGAATTGTTTTTGAAACTGAGCGAATCAACGCGGATTAATAACCTTCTTCCGAAAAATCTTACCGGAAGAAATGACGATATGATTCTAAACGCCGCATTTCTTGTAAGCAAAGACAAAGTGGGCGAATTTGTAAACACTTCAAACATATTGTGGAAAGAACAAAAAATCACAGGTTTTAATGTAGTCCTGACCGGCCCATGGCCTCCATTCAGTTTTATAGAAATAGAAGAAAAATGATACAGGAAGAAAACATTATTGACAGGAACAAAGACGTCACCATTGTGGAAATACTCGACAGGGTTTTGAATAAAGGAGTCGTTATTTCGGGTGATATTGTTATTTCCGTTGCCGATATTGATCTGGTATATCTCGGAATCAGACTATTGCTAAGTTCGGTCGAAACCATGGAACAATTAAGACTTAAAAAAATCAAAGATAGAAATGCAGGTAACGAAACCTGAGTGTCAACGTGAAAAAGAAACAAATCCACCAAAGCTATAACCCCGCTTTTCCGGATGAGAAGCCCCCCTGCTGTGTCAGATGAAAAAATTGATTTATGCCATCGTAGATGCAAAACAAAATACTTCAGAGCGGTTAATGAACACCGTTGCAGGTATCCGGGGTATTTCCGGAGCCGGTTTAGAAGCCGTTTTCTCCAATTGCCATCCTGATGTAACCGGGATTTCGGCAGTTGTCAGCGATGCAGACAGAAAAGACATTATTCCGAATAATACAAATACTATTGAATATGCGGGTGTTATTGATAAACTGTTTCAACAATTTACTCTTCTTCCGGTGCGATACGGTTCCCTGATGGAATCAAACGGCATAGTTGAAAAATTACTTGAAAGGAATTACAAAGAAATTCAACAAAACCTGCAGAAAGTAGAAAACAAATGTGAGTTTGGACTTAAGGTTTTCTGTGATTCCGAAAAATTACATGCTGAACTAAGGGCAAAAGCAGAAGTCCAAAAATCCATGTTTGAAGAGAAAGACGATGAGGTATCGGAAAATTCTATTTATAAGGATTACCTTATTAAAAAACTAAAAATCTTCAGGTTTGAAGAATTGCTGTCCGGGTATGTTGATAATATTATTGAAGAGATTACAAAGCATTTGGTACCGTTGGACACCATCCGGAAATTCAAAAAAATGCCAACGGCAGCGAATATTATAGATGCTGATTTTTTGATTGATAAAGAAGTACAATGGAAAAAGAAAGATGTTTTGATCCGTTCGGTTAAAGAATTACAGGACAAATATCCCGGGCTTAGCTTTGTGTTAAGCGGACCCTGGCCACCTTACAATTTTGTTGACATCACCTTAAAGTAAAAAGAAATATGACAGAAGATAAAATATTATTTAATTCGAGTCCGCTGGATGAGTTTTCCGGGGATATTGCGAATATTGTAAACGATGCGGAATCAAGGGTTAGTATCAATCCCGATAATGCAGATGCCGGATTGGCAAAGTTAGTTCTTACTTTAATTGAACTCATAAGAAAACTAATTGAAAAACAGGCTATGCGAAGAGTTGATGGGGGCACATTGACAGATGAAGAAATCGAAAAACTGGGCGAAACACTTATGAAGTTAGAAATGAAAATGGAAGAGCTTAAAAAGCACTTTAACCTCACCGACGAGGACTTAAACCTCAACCTTGGTCCATTAGGAGATTTGATGTAAAGAACCGCGAGCCGGTTCTTAGAATTCACAGTCACTGTGGGATGAGAAAAGGGGTTCGTTGAATTGTTAAGGTTTTGAAAATCAACAGAGCACGGGTAACCCATTTAACCGCGAAGTAACGTAAAGTTTTATCCCACGACCATTCCACTTCTTTGCCTTTACCATTTCTTAACCTCAGATAACAGTTTTAATTGAAAGGAAACACAAAATGAAAACGAGATTGTTTTTTCTCGCAATGCTGGTTTTAACAGCAAATATCTGGGCACAGACTGCAACCGCCCCGTCTGCCGGAACGGGTACAGCGGGCGATCCTTATCAAATTGCAACACTTGAAAATCTATACTGGATAACCGCCTCTGATGCTGTCGTGTCTTCTCCAAATCAGGCAGCAAGGTGGACCAAATACTACATCCAAACTGCAGACATTAATGCTTCGACCACATCAGGTTGGGATGGCGGTAAAGGCTGGGCGCCTATTGGCAACAGTACCACTAAGTTTACCGGAACTTACGATGGGCAAAACCATGTAATCAGCAGCATTTACATTAATCGCCCAAGCGGATATTTATATATTGGCGTTTTTAGCTACACCACTAATGCAACCATACAAAATTTAGGTCTTACTAATATAAATATTGTTAATAGTTACTGGTGTGTTGGAGCATTAGTCGGATTGAATAAAAGTACTTCGGTAACCAATTGCTACAGCACAGGCAGTGTAGCCAGCACTGGCCCTTCCGGCGGACTTATCGGATCTAATGAATCTTCTACGATTAGTAATTGTTACAGCACTGCCAATGTAGTTGGCTATCAAATTCTTGGAGGATTAATGGGGTCTAATAAAAGCACTTCTGTGGTTAGTAATTGTTATAGTACTGGTAGTGTAACCCGTAGTGCCGCCAGTGGGGATGCCTATACCGGCGGATTAATAGGAGAAAACTCATCTTCTACTATTACAGGGTGTTATAGTGCAAGTTCAGTTACCAATAATTTTGCCGGTAATATTATTGGTGGATTGGTTGGGGCTAACTCTAATGCTACTATAAGCAATTGTTACAGTACCGGTAATGTTAGCAGCATAGGTGCAAATGTTGGCGGATTGGTTGGACATAGTTATGGGTCTACTATTAACTATTGTTACAGTACAGGAAGTGTAAGTGGTTTATCTCCTGTAGGGGGATTATTGGGAAGCACTTTCTCATCCACTACAAGTAATTCGTTCTGGAATACTACCACTTCAGGTCAAGTCTCAAGCGCCGGAGGAACCGGCAAAACAACAGATGAAATGAAAACCAACACTACTTATACAAGCGCCGGATGGGATATCGATACATGGAATATTGGGGATGGAATAAACAACGGTTACCCTTACTTAAAATGGCAAAATACGGATGGTTCTCCTCTCCCCGTTGAACTCATATCATTTACATCAAATGTCTCAGGTTCGCAGGTAGCCCTTAACTGGCAGACTGCTACGGAAGTGAATAACTTTGGCTTTGAGATAGAGAGAAGTCCGAAGTTCCCGCCCACGACGGGACAGGCAGAAGTAAGATGCCGGAATGGAACACAATTGGATTTGTTTCAGGGAGTGGCAACAGCAATTCAGTTAAAGAGTATTCATTTAAAGATGAAAACTCAGTTTCCGGAAATGTCTCATACAGATTAAAACAAATAGACAACGACGGTACATTTGCTTATAGCAAAGAAATAGAAGTCGATAACCTTCAACCTTCGGCTTTCGACCTTTCCCAGAACTACCCAAATCCGTTTAATCCATCAACAGTAATCAGTTATGAGTTACCGGTGATGAGTAACGTATTATTAAAAGTATTTGATATGATAGGGAATGAAGTTGCTACACTTGTAAATGAAGAAAAATCAGCAGGTTATCATACGGTTAAATTTGATGCAGCCGGACTCGCAAGCGGAATTTATTTATACAAACTGACTATAGGAAATTATTTAGCAACAAAAAAAATGATACTTCTAAGATAAATAAAAGAATTTTGGTAACTTTCGAGTGAGTATGGAAGTATTAAAAAAGGGGCAAGGGGAAAGAATCTATAGGCGTATGATTGTATGAAAAAGAGAGCAACTGATATGTTTCATGCAATCATACTTTATGAACTTTATAACTTTATAACTTTCAACTTTACAACTTTAAATAATTCAGTCCTGAATTCCAGGCTAATTTTTCTTGTTCTTTTTTAACTCGGAATAAGTTACCGGAGGTAGTTCTAAGTTATTATTCTTTAAATATTGATATTCCCACATTTTCAGGTAAGCAGTAAATTTATGGATAGTAGAAAATGCCGCAAGAATGAATCCCTGAACACCGTCTTTATATCCTTTGGCAAAGAAAAACATCTTAACAAACTCAGCAAGCGGGTTTAATATGAAGTTTCTCTTCTTAATTATAAGGGCAGGTTTACTTTGAAATTTTGTTTTTACATCCAGAGAGCTGTAAATATTCATTCTGCCTATATAATCGTAAATATTGTCATAAGTATAATGGTTTATAAAACTGTTTATAAACTCTAACGGATAATCTGATTTTATAGACCAATGAGCATCGTGATTATGCAAAAAAACAGTATAAGTTTTGTTAATAAGCCTGTATTGAAAATCATTTCCCCAGCCACCGTGCTTTATCCATTTATTGATAAAGAAAGTTCTTCTCTGAACCTTATATCCGCCTTTATTAAAACTCCCCGCTTCAAGTATTTTCTTAATATCATTTTTTAATTCTTCCGTGACTTCTTCATCGGAATCTAAAATTAAAACGTTCTCATTCTCTGCCAACGATACACCGTACTCGAGTTGCCTTGAAGAACCCTCGTAAACACGACAAAATATTTTCGCATTGTAATTGTTTACAATTGCAATAGTATTATCAGTACTGTTGGAATCAACAACGATGATTTCATCGCACCAGGTAATACTCTTTAATGCCCGTTCAATGTTTTTTTCACTGTTAAAGGTTGTAATTAAGACAGTTATTTTTTGATTCATATCCAAAAATTTCTCTTACAATTTCTAATAATTTATTTCTAAAAGATACCCGGAACCGATCTGATATTAATCGGAAATATCACATAAAATATACAAATAATTTGGTAATGCAACAAAACCCGTAAAAGTTAAACATTTCTCTAAAAACCTTTTAACCTTATAACCTTACAGCTTTACAACCCTTTTTTGTTTCCCCCTAATCTTTTATACAACGAACACTGAAACCGACAACCTTAGTGTAACTTGCTATGAACATATTGCTAAGATTGGACGTCAGGTATAGATCATAAGCGCCAATATCGATGTTTGTAGAACCCAAATAGTGAGTGCCGAAAGTCAGACCGGCGAAATAGGTTTCGTAGAAACCACCTGACATCAATGCAGAAAAGCCGCTTGTGTTTGTACCAACGCCACTTCCTGTTCCTTGTCCAACTTCTTTAAGGGAGTTCCCATCAGAGCCTACTGCTGTCTTTAATGCTACAAATTCTGCCTCTGCAGGAATATGCCAGCCGGAGGGACATATCCCCCGTACATTCCCAGTAAAAGTCGTAGGTGTGGTATTTGTTGCTCCGTCTTTATATTGAACTGCTTCTGCCCATTGATATAAACCACCGTGAAGTGTACAATTCAAATCATCATTATCATAACAATATTTTTCGATTTGGCCATTATCTGTTTGTGTAACGCCTCCGGTTATTTTACTGCCGACGTTAAGGTTTCCTTTTAGCCAGCATTGTTTACCAATTTGCACTGTGTTGTAAGTTACGCCTTCATAAAGCACGGAAGCAGTGGCACAAGGACCCCCGTCTATTACTAAATCGTTTGCAATTATTCTTATTTTGAAATAATTATTCTGGGGACCAGTGTATATCCACGTAATTGTTTTCACGCCGGCACCAACCGCTACATTATCTCCAATATTACCACTAGCTGTGCCGTAATCAAAATCCCACGTGGCTCCGGCATCACTTGATACTTCCATACTAATCGTAACAGTTGATTGTTCAGCATCTGCAACTTTATAAGTAACCGTTACAATTGTAGCCGAAATACTGAACTGTACTTCTGTAACCACCGGATTTGTGTTTGCCCGTAATTGTGAGGTTAATAAAACAATTACCGAAAAACAGCACAACATATTTCTTAATTTCATTTTTTACTCCGTTTATTTTAATAACAACATTTTTTTTGTGTCGGTAAATGAACCGGCTTGTAACTTGTAATAATAGATCCCGTTGCTTAATCCTCCGGCATCAAAATTGACACTATAACTTCCCGCATTCTGATATTTATTCACAAGCGTTGTTATACGTTTTCCCAACAGGCTATAGACTTCTATTAGTACATTTGATGATGTAGTGATGGAATATGCTATAACCGTAGAAGGGTTAAACGGATTGGGATAATTCTGAGCTAAAACAAATTTCAATAAAGCGGGTTCAACCTCTGCCTTTAAAGGACCCGTGTTGGACTCGCCAACTCCAACACCGGGACAAAGCTGAATTGAGAAAAGAATTAAAAAAGTAATTGTTGTTCTCATTATTTGTTTCCTTTTGATTAGTAAATAAAAATTGTATTCCTCCGGAACCACAAACAACCGTTTTAACGGTTTAAATTTGTCACCACATTGTGAGAACAAACAGCTAATCCAGTAATCCGCTTACTCCGCAATTCATACAATTAAACCGGAAAAATTGAGACTGTGTCGAAATCCCAATCCATCGGGTTTGCCTAATTATTCTTCACACATCGAACACTGATACCCTCTTTCTTGTTAAGATCGGTCAAACTGATTGTGTTATCTATACCGTTATAGTATTGACCGCGCGCCCCGTAGTAACCATCATTTGTAGAACTCCAAAAATAAGTATTGCCGGTGTCAGGGCCGCTAAATATACCAGCGAAGGTACCATCGTAGCTGCTGCGGTTTCCCGCCAATAACGCGGAAAATCCGCTTGTGTTTGTGCCTACTCCATAAGAGGATCCTTGTCCTGCTGCTTTTAGTAAATTACTACCACTATTTACTGCTGTTTTTAATGCTTGAAATTCTTTGTCTGTCGGAAGGTGCCAGCCGGGTGGGCAGATACCTTGTATATTTCCGGTAAATTGGGGATTAGGTATGGTTTGCCATGACGCCCCGTTTAAGTATTGAACTGTTTCCGCCCATTGATATAAACCACCATAACTGGTACAATTTGCCTCATTATCTCCATAACAATATTTTTCTATTCCCGCAACCCCACTCGTTTGCTCATGGTGTCCGTCTATTCTTATTCCTACATTTAAGTTCTCTTTTAACCAGCATTGAGAACTTATCTGTATAGTATTATATGTTTGCCCTCCATAATCGACAGTTCCGCAGGAGCTTCCGTCGGCAACATTATCATTCGCAAATATCCTTATTTTGAATTGATTATTAAAAACACCACCGTATGTCCACGTTATTGTCTTTCCGATACCTGTGACAATACCAGCTCCAATATCTCCCGTTGCTGCCGGGGAATTATAAAAATAATCCCACGTTACTCCATTATCACTTGACACTACCATACCTACTGTAAATGTGTTTTGTCCCACATTTGGATCAGCTATATCGTATGAAACTGTTACTCGATGGTCTAAAATACTGAACGCCACATTTGAAACCACCGGATTTGTATTTTGTGAATTTATTGAAATCGTTAAAAACAGCAATGTAAATATTGTGTAAAGTATAGTTTTCATTTTTGCCTCTGTTACCTTAGATATAACATCTTTTTAGTTGCAAAATAAACACCCGCCTGAACCGTGTAGTAATAGATTCCGCTGCTTAATTCGCCAGCATTGAAGCTGATATTATATATGCCCGCTTCCTGAGTCTTATTAACAAGTGTGGTAATAAGTTTGCCTAATACGTTATAGACTTCCAATTTTACATTTGATGCCACCGGAATTGAATATGATATTATTGTGGAAGGATTAAAGGGATTAGGGTAGTTTTGTCGAAGATCAAAGGTCGAAGGTCGAAGGTCACCGACTTCTATTTCTTTACTATAAGTAAACTTCCCGTCATTATCAATCTGTTTCAGGCGGTAGCGGAATGAATGATTGAATCCCGCCCAAGACGGGACAGGTGCTTGAATGGATGAATGATTTGGAATGTCGGTGAAGAAATATTCTTTGACTGAGTTGCTGTTGCCACTTCCTTTAACAAAACCAACAGTTTCCCATTCCTCCACCGCAAGCAGATTCTGACTTCTCTCTATCTCAAATCCAAAGTTGTTCACTTCTGTTGCTGTTACCCAGCGAAGTTCTATACTGCTCCCATTTGTATTTGCAGTAAAGGAAGTCAACTCTACAGGCAAAGCACCGACTCCGGACTCACCCATTCCAATACCCGCACAAAGCTGAATTGATAAAAGAATTAAAAAAGTAATTGTTGTTCTCATCCGAGATTCCTTTCAGGTTTATTACTAAGCCACACTTGCTAAGTGATACCAGTAATTATTATAAAATTAATCGTATATGAAAAACTACTCAAAAAACACCTCTTATTCAAGAAATATTTCATCACAGCAAAAGATTTGTGATAATCTTCTTAACAATTTTATCCCTTTTCCCTTTGTTTCCTGACGCTTTTATTTGTAATTTTTATGTATAAAATTATATAAATATCAGTTAATAATTAGAAGTTTAATATGAAACGTTTTTTGCAAACATTTGTTATTGGTCTTTTATTCTGTACTGCAAGTTTTAGTCAAAGCAGCGATGAGCTTAATGATGCCTTCTCGTATGCCGCCTCAACTTATAATATCCCGGTTGACATACTGAAAGCAGTTGCATACGTAGAGACGAGATTTTTTCATCATATTCCCGTCCCCGAAGAAGCCTCATGCACTCAAATGCCCCCCTCTTATGGAATAATGGGCTTAAGAAATAATGAGTTTTTCGGATATTCGTTAATTCAGGCTGCGGATCTGATTGGTAAGACCCCGCAGGATTTAATAAATAATTACCGGGATAATATTATTGGCGCAGCAGCTTTACTCAGTAAGATAGCCGATGAGAAAATGATCGGGAGAAGTGACTATAATAACTGGAAACCGGTTTTAGAAAAATTCAGCGGTATTCCTCAAGCTGATGTGGTTGATTTTTATTCTTTCGATGTAATGAAAGCATTAAAAGAAGGTGCGGTGGAAAATGGAATTGAGATAAAAGCTCACGGGGAGGTTGAGCTTGACTTTTTTCGAAAAGAAGTAAATCCCGATAATACACTTTCTAATATTGAATCAGAAGATTATCCGCCGGCAGTATGGAATCCAAGTCCGAACTTTTATCAAACCGGCTCATTTTATCAGAAGTTTTCAGTAGTGCATGACACAGAAGGATCCTTTTCTTCAGCGCTCTCATGGTTGATTAGTCCGGCATCTTCCGCTGCTTCTCATTACCTTATCAGAAGCAGTGACGGTTATATCGTCCAGTTAGTGCGCGAAGCTAATGCCGCCTGGCATGCAGTATGCTGGAACAGATGGATGTTCGGGACAGAGCATGAAGGCTTTGCTTCCAACCCCGCTTTTTTCACCGATACCATGTATATTAATTCCGCAGCTTTGTTCAGACACTTATGTGATACATACACTATTCCAATGAACAGAAACCATATTATCGGTCACGGAGAGAAAAGTAATGCATCATGGGTAAATTATATAAATCAGAACTACCCCTCTATTGACCCCACATGTAATTCACATACAGACCCGGGTTCTCTCTGGGATTGGAATTTCTATATGCAGCTTATTACTCAGGACACTACATCTCCAAAAGTTATTTCCAATTTTCCTAATACTACCGACAGCGTTTGGGCAAGTACTCAAATAAAAATAAGCTTTGACCAGAGAATGAGAAAGAATCCCGCAGCACTGGCGTTTTCAATATCACCTCTGGTGGCGGGAACATTCGCATGGGAAAATAGCGGGAAAACATTAGTCTTCACTCCTTCAACCTTATTGCAATTGGGGACTCAGTATACAATTTCAGTTGACACGACAGCAATTAATTTCATAAACAACCCAATCCTCGGAAAGCATACATTTACTTTTGTTACAAGGATGACCAGCCCCCTTTCAGTTGCAACTGCGTATCCGCAAAATAATCAGACCGGAATCAGCACAACTGTTAAAGTCCGGATTGTATTTAACTCTCCTTTGATTCAAAGTTCTCTTGCAGGCAATGTGCTGATGCAGGATACTGCCGGAGCGAATATACCTTTGAAGAACCCGGCTTACCGGGAAGAGCTTGGTAAGGGTATTGTCTCTTTTGGTACCGTTAACAAGTTGGGCTTTAACCAAACTTATAAGGTTACTCTCAAAAGCGGAATTAAAAATGTGGTTGGCACTGAACTCGGCGAAGATTATGTTATCTCCTTTGTAACAAATCCCGACAATTATGTGGCGGGGACAATAGTAGATGGCTTTGAGGCAATCGGTAACTGGAAAGCCCCTTCTTATAGCGGCAGCACTACCGGTATAGATGCAGCAAAAACTGCTTTTGTGATATCAAATGAGGAAAAAGTAAGCGGGCAGTTTTCGGGTAAATTAACGGTTACGTTTGCTAATGCTCAGGGGGGATTGTGCCGCGAATTCAATTCCGACAAACCAGCCGTTGGGAGCATTGCCACTCATAAATTTGGTATGTGGGTATTTGGAAACTTAGGGAATAATGCTCTTGAGTTTTGGTTTTATTACAACACATCGACTAATGCCATTGCACCTATTGGATCAGTTAACTGGACCGGATGGAAATATATAGAAATCCCCATCTCACAGATTTCCGGTTCAGGTGAAAGGTTATTTCATAGTATAGTAATAAAGCAGTCTGCCGGTGGCGCTCTGGTTGATTCCCTTTATTTTGATGGTGCCCAGAAAAGAGACCCGTCTGTTTCGGAAATAAAAGAAATAACAGAAATTATTCCAAAAGAATATAGCCTTGAGCAAAACTACCCTAACCCGTTTAATCCTGTAACAACCATCAGATATCAGATACCTCAGGATGGATTTGTGTCAATTACGATTTACGATATTCTCGGAAACGAAGTAGCCTCACTGATGAACGAAGAAATGAAAGCCGGGTATTATTCAACTGAATTCAACTCAAACAGCTCAAAACTCTCAAGCGGAGTTTATTTCATCAATCTGAAAGTTAACGACTTCTCGCAGACCAAGAAAATGATGCTCGTTAAATAATTATTTATAAAAGAGCGGAAGTTATTCCGCTCTTTTGTAATCTTTTATTCCGTAATTATCTAAACTGCATATTCCGGACAGACATAACCTCATAAAGAGCATTCGAAACATAGGGCTTAAGCGACTGAGATTTTCCCATTAGGATTTTGATAAATAATAGCCATAAGGCAAACTCCATAAAAAAGAAAAAAAGTTTGACTAAAAAAGAGGTAAAATTGATTACGCCCTACGCGGGAAAAGAGGCAAAGCCGTGCAGAAGCCGAAAGTGATTAGTCAAACTTTAGCAAACCTCAGAAAACTTAGTCAAACTTCAGAAAAAAGTGTTGAAAAACGGGCAAAAGTTTGACTAAAATAAAAAGGCAAAGGTTGAGGTGAAGGAAGAGGTAGAGGTGAAGGAAGAGGAAAAGGCAAAGGCGGAGGTAAAGGAAAAATTAAACAGTTTTTGGAGAATTAAGGTAAAAAATCACAGAGGAAGGGGCGAACGGGGAGCAGATACGGCTCGGATGCTTACCGGAAGCCAGCACTTTTCTAGACAAAACCTTTTTAATTATGAATTATGAATTCAGAATTATGGATTATGAATTTGTCAGGACAGACCAAACTTGGTCACTTGGTCACATTCGGTTCCACTTTTCCCAGTAGACAAATGTTTTTTCCTCTACCTCTACCTCTTTGGTTTATTTATAATACTCTATTTTTCGTTCAAGAATAATTTCTTTTTCGGAAATTCTGACATCTTTGTAAATACACCGGGTCCAGTTTCCGTGTTTATCAAAGTTATCATGCTTTCCCTGAGGCGCATATTTATTTACCTGATGCGGACGTCCGTCCCAATCTTTAGTTACATTATTTAAAGTGTCGTACTCCTTCGCACCGGTCACTTCACCCTTTGAGTTGTACTCATAAATTGTTTTGTAAAGAAGCAAATCCCCGGAATAATTATACACACCGGTTTTATTACCCGATTTATCATATACAAATTTGGTTTTCAGGATAGGGATGTCATGTTCATCATCATAAATACCAAAATCGTAATCCCCCACAAATATCCTGTCCTTGTATACTTCCAGAATTTTACCTTTTACGTCACACTTGAATTCCGAAAGATAGATTTCGCCTACCCCCTCACTCCATATAGTATCAAGTTCCTCTTTTATAAAATTATTGTCATCATAAGAATAGTAATAAACAGATCTCGACGCCCACCCGGAATATTCTTGCTTTACAAGGCGGCCCCGTGTGTCATATTCATAACTACCGTATGTTTCAGATATGAGTCTCCCGCCGGTATCGAATGAGATGAAATCATCCATCCGTTCCTCCGCTTCGTTCATCTGAATAAGTTCTCTCCCCTTGACGGTAGTATTTCCTTTAGTTCTTGCCTCATAATAAAGATTAGTCACCTTCATCACTTTGCCATTCAGGCCAAAATCCATCAACGTATAGAGCTTAAATTCCTCCCACTGACCGTAAGTAATTTGAAAAAGAAGAAGACTTAAAGAGAGAGTTAGCCATTTCATAAACAGACCTCACAAAAATTTTATTTATTGTTAATTAACATCTAAACAAATTTAATCAATTATGATTTATTTAAGCATCACTATTTTTCTTGTTGTAAAGAAGTCACCGGAGGGGAGTTTTTATAATTAGCTGCCGCCACCATCAAAAAAAACGGGGTTAACCATTACCGGGATTTTTTATGGAAGCTCTTTCTGGGGGAATATTTTTGAAAAAACGGGGCGAAAAAGGGTCGGAAGCGGAGCAGAAGGGAGCGAAATTTGTGACAAAAGTGGAAAAAAGAGTCATTAAGTAGTCATTTATTGTCATTAAGTGGTCAAAAGTTGTCTGAATTAGGATTCGTAGGATTAAAGGATTATAGGATAAATTTGTTTATAACGTTCGTAACGTTTTTAACGGAGAGGGGGGAATTCCACCACAGCGGAGGAAAAGTGGAAAAAAGGAAAGATGGAAAGATGGAAAGATGGAAAGAAACATGTGCTGGATTTCACTCGTTAGATAAAAAATGAATATGGATTTCTCCCCGGTGCTTGTCCCGATGGAATCGGGAAGAGGGGGTTGGGGGTGTGTTGTCAAGTTTACTACAAACTTATCAACTAATCTACCCTCCCCCCTAAACTTTCTTCCCCTCAACCACCGATCGGGTTTATTTCAGTCAAATGGGTGAAAAACAACAATAATATGAAATTATTTACATTTTCTTTTGGTAAAACAGCTGAAATTTATTAATTTTAACAGTTGTTTAATTTATAAACTAATTTTTTAGCGGGTGATGGATAAATCAAAACTATCTGAAAGAGACATCTGCTCAAAGTTTGTTACTCCCGCACTACACAAGGCAGGCTGGAATTCCGAAACACAAATTCGCGAAGAAGTCTCTTTTACTGACGGACGTATCTTTATTCATGGGAAGAAAATAAAACGCGGTCAGCGCAAACGCGCTGATTACATCCTCTGTTTCAAACCCAATATCCCCCTGGCAATTATCGAAGCAAAAGATAACAATCATTCCCCCGGCTCCGGTATGCAGCAGGCTCTTGATTATGCAAAGACCCTCGATATCCCCTTAGCATACAGCACAAACGGAGATTTTTTCATAGAGCACGACCGTTCAAAATCTTCATCCCCTGTAGAGAGAAATATCCCCCTTGATGAATTTCCGTCTCCTGCCCAACTCTGGGAAAAATATAAACTCTATAAAGGACTTTCCACCCAAAAACAGGAACATATCGCCTCCCACGATTATTATTTCGATCCCTCAGGCAAAAAACCCAGATATTATCAGCAAATTGCCATCAACAGAACTGTCGAAGCTATCTCTAAAGGGCAAAACAGAGTTCTCCTCGTCATGGCTACCGGTACGGGAAAGACCTTAGCTGCCTTCCAGATCATCTATCGCTTATGGAAAAGCGGCACAAAAAAGAGAATATTATTTCTTGCTGACCGTAAAGCGTTAATTGACCAGACTAAAAGGAATGATTTTAAGCACTTCAAAGATAAAATGACAATAATCCGTCACAGGGTAATAGACAAGGCATTTGAGATTTATCTTGCCCTATATCAGGGACTTACTAACTATGACGATGAAGCCAAAGATGCTTATAAAGAGTTCTCTCCCGACTTCTTCGATCTTGTTGTTGTGGATGAATGTCACCGCGGCAGCGCCGCAGCAGACAGTGCCTGGCGTGAAATTCTTACCTACTTTTCTTCCGCTGCCCATATTGGTCTTACAGCTACCCCTAAGGAAACAAACGAAGTATCGAATATTGAATACTTTGGTGAACCGGTTTATACTTATTCCCTCAGACAGGGGATAGAAGACGGTTTTCTTGCCCCTTATAAGGTAATAAGAGTAGGGTTGAACGTTGATTTGGAGGGGTACAGGCCTGAGATTAACAAAACAGATATATACGGAAATCCTGTAGATGACAGAATTTATAATCCTACGGATTTTGACAGAAACCTTGTTATTGATGAACGAACAAAACTCGTTGCTTCAAGAATAACCGAATATCTGAAAAAGACGAACCGCTTAGATAAAACCATTGTATTCTGCGTTGATATTGAACATGCCGAAAGAATGAGGCAGGCGCTTGCTAATGAAAATCCTGACGAAGTTCAAAAATCTCATAAGTACATAATGCGTATCACCGGTGATGATGAAATCGGGAAACGTGAACTTGATAATTTTATTAATCCCGAAGAAACCTATCCCGTTATTGCAACCACCTCTAAGTTAATGACTACCGGAATTGATGCGCAAACTTGTAAGTTAATTGTACTCGATTCAAACATACAATCCATGACCGAGTTCAAGCAGATAATAGGGCGTGGCACCCGTATTAACGAAGAGTTCGGTAAATATTTCTTTACGATTATGGATTTCAGGAATGTCACCAATCTCTTTGCCGATCCTAATTTTGACGGTGACCCTGTAATGGTTAAAATAATTTCTCCGGATGAAGAATTAACAGATGACGATATAAATCCGCCTGAACCCGAATACCCCCCGGGAGAAGAGATAATTGGCACGGATGATGATATCCCCGATAAAGCAAATGATGAAACGAAGCCTATAATTATTGACTCTCATAATACCCCCCGGGCAAAAGTATATATTTCCGGTGTTGACGTTTCTGTTCTGAACGTAAGAGTTCAGCATCTCGATAATAACGGTAAACTGATTACCGAAAGTCTTTTGGAATATACCAGAAAAGGAATCCTTAAGGAATACAGAAGTCTGAACGATTTTTTAACCAAATGGAACGGAACGGAAAAGAAAAAAATACTCATTGACGAGATGGAAGTACACGGTATTATTCTCCAAAACCTCAGAGAAGAAGTCCCACAAGAGCTTGATATATTCGACCTTATCTGTCATATAGCATGGGATATGCCCCCCCTTTCCCGCCGGGAAAGAGCCGATCGCGTGAAGAAACGAAATTATTTTGCCAGATATGGCGATAAAGCAAGGGAAGTACTTAATTCTCTCCTTGATAAATATGCCGATGAGGGAATAGAAAATATAGAAGACCTCGAAATCTTAAGAGTCGATCCTTTTACTCAAATCGGAACTCCTTCCGAAATTGTCAATATCTTCGGCGGAAAAGAAAACTATCTTAAAGCATTAAAAGAACTTGAACAGGAAATCTACAAAGGCGCAGCATAATGAAAAATATCGGGAACATAATTAAAACACTTCAGAACATAATGTGGAAGGATCAGGGCGTATCCGGTGATGCTCAGAGAATTGAACAGCTCGGCTGGATGATTACTTTGAAAATCATGGATGATAAAGACGCAGAACTGGAAATCCTTCAGGACAAATATAAATCTCCCATCCCCCCAAATCTTCAGTGGCGTAAATGGGCTGCAGACTCTGAAGGAATTACAGGTGACGAACTAAAAGATTTTGTAGATAACAAACTTATCCCGGGACTGAAAAACCTTAATATTGCAAACGGAAATAAGCGTGCAGTCATAATCAGGGAAATTTTTGAAGGTACAAACAACTATATGAAAAACGGGACCATAATTCGGCAGGTCATTAATCAACTTAATCAGATTGATTTCAATAAGTCCGAAGACCGTCACCTCTTCGGCGATATCTATGAAACTATTTTGCGCGACCTCCAGAGTGCCGGGAACTACGGTGAATTTTATACGCCACGTGCCATCACAGAATTCATGACAGAAATTATAAACCCGCGGTTGGGAGAAAAAGTCCTCGACCCCGCATGCGGAACTGGGGGATTCCTCACCAGTGCAATTGAAAACATTCGCAGTCAGGATGTAAAAAGCATTGACGATCTCAAAATACTCGAAGATACAATACACGGTATGGAATTCAAACCACTTCCTTTTATGCTCTCCGTAACCAACCTTATTCTGCACGATATAGAAGTCCCGAACATAGACTACACAGACAGCTTAAACAGAGAATACACAAGCATAAGACCAAAAGATCAGGTAGATGTAATTCTTGCCAATCCACCTTTTGGAGCTTCTGTTGCAGACGGGGTCCAGACGAACTTTCCCCTTAACTTCCGGACAACAGAAAGCGCAGACCTTTTCCTTCTGTTGATGATCCGTTATCTCAAACAAGGGGGGCGGGCGGCTATAGTACTTCCCGATGGATCACTTACGGGAGATGGTGTAAAAGCACGCATACGTCAGAACTGGCTTGAAACCTGTAATCTGCATACAATAGTCCGTCTTCCGAATTCAGTATTTCAGCCATACGCAAGCGTCGCAACAAATTTACTCTTTTTCTCAAAAGGGGAAGCAACAAAAGAGATATGGTACTACGAACACAAACTCCCTGAAGGAGTAAAAGCCTATTCAAAGACAAAACCAATTCAGAAAAGTGAATTCGAGCCACTCAAAAAATGGTGGAAGAAGAGAAAGGGAAGTGAACTGGCCTGGAAAGTTTCCATAGATAAAATAATAGAAAACGGATACAGTCTCGACATAAAAAACCCCCACACACCCGAACCCGAACAAACTAACACAAGCAAAGAACTCCTTGAATTGCTCCACACATCATTCCGCAAGAGCGATGAATTGCTTAAGCAACTGAAGAAGGAACTTGGGTAATGGGGAATTATAAATCTGTGAGAATAGGTGATGTTTGTACAATTACAAAAGGCGAAACAGGTATAGCAAGTGCGATCCCTGGTAAATATCCTCTAGTAACCACAGGGGCAAATAGAAAAACAAGCAATACTTATCAATTTGATGCAGAAGCCGTTTGCATTCCATTAGTATCTTCCACTGGGCATGGTAAAAAAACTTTAAACTATGTTCACCTTGAAAGAGGTAAATTTGCTTTAGGGACAATACTAGCAGCACTCATCCCGAAAAATCCAACTGAACTTTCCGCAGAATATCTTCATCTTTATTTGAGATTCTATAAGAATCGTAAGATTGTTTCGCTTATGAAAGGAGCGGCAAATGTTTCTTTATCCATTAAAGATATTACAAAAATTGAAGTAAACTTACCTTCTATTAGTGAACAAAGGTCATGGGTAAATTTTTATAAGAAATTTAATTCTTCATTCAATTATTTGCAGGAAGAATTTTCTTTACAATCAACGGATCTTAAATTTCTCAGACAATCCATACTTCAGGAGGCAATAGAGGGGAAACTAACCTCAGACTGGCGAAATAAAAACCCGGTAAAAAAAGGCGATCCCGAAACCGACGCCTCCGCACTGCTTGATAAAATCAAACAAGAAAAACAAAAACTAATCGCACAAGATAAAATCAAAAAAGACAAACCCCTTCCCCCCATCAAACCCGACGAAATCCCCTTCCAAATCCCGATAGGGTGGTTGTGGAGCAAGCTTGGGGGAATATGTGAAAAAATTCACTATGGATTTAATGCTTCTGCAAAACCTGAAAAAAAAGATGTTCGGTTACTTCGAATTACAGATATCCAAGATAATATAGTAAATTGGGATACAGTCCCAGGCTGTGATTATTCTGCAACAGATTTAATTAATTATCAGCTAAAGAAAAATGATATAGTTATTGCCCGAACAGGCGGTACAATCGGAAAAACATTCTTAGTGAAATATATTCCGGTTAAGTCACTATTTGCTTCTTATCTTATTCGAGTAGTGCCTTCTTCTTTTGTATTAGTTGAATATTTAAAATTATTCTTAGAAAGTCCCACATATTGGAAACAACTTTATAAAGCTGCGTGGGGAGCTGCTCAGCCTAATGTCAATGGAACTTCTCTTTCAAATTTACATTTACCATTTCCTCCCCTTGCAGAACAGCGAGAAATAGTAGAGCAAGTTGACCGGTTAATTGGAATAGTAGACGAGTTAGAAAAAGAAGCCACCCTCCGCGAAATCCTCTCCGAAAACCTCATGCAGTCAGTATTGAAAGAGGCGTTTGAAGGAGGGGGAAATTAAGAAAGTGAAGTTAATGTGTGGCAAGTTAAATGAACAGATTTCTATGAGAATAAGAGAAATTACAAGTAAAAATATTTAGTTATACCGTTAGGTTATTTTTGATTAAATGATAAAATACATTTTAGAAACCTTTAGTAATCGAGAAATAGCATTTTCAATCTGGCTTTCTATAATTATTGTATATCTGTTGTCAAAGAATAATATTAGGTCTTCGGTAATAAAATTTCTTAAAGTTTTTTTTGGAACAAAAATATTAGAAATTTATTTGGCGATGACTGTATATGTCTTATTATTAATCGCAATTTTAAGTTATACTAATATTTGGCATCCCTCCTTACTAAAAGAGACAATTTTCTGGTATTTCGGTATCGCAATTATTTTGGTATTTAACGCTAACAAAATATATAAGTACGAGGATCACTTTATTAAAATATTAAAGGATAATTTAAAGTTTACTGTCTTACTAGAATTCATTATAACTCTTTATTCTTTTAGTTTAGTCATTGAACTTATTTTAACTCCTATAATAATGTTAATTGTTATGGTTAGTGCATTTAGTGAAATAAAAAAGGAATACCATCAATTTAAAAAAGTATTTAATGGACTATTATTTATGATAGGCTTATTGTTCATTCTATATGCTATGTATAGCATAGTGACCGATATAGATAGTTTTGCTAATGAAAGCAATGTGAGAAGTTTCTTAACTCCTCTAATTTTAACATTTCTCTTTGCACCCTTTGTTTATTTGTTTGCTTTGTTAATGAGCTATGAAGATTATTTTATTCGATTGAAGATATTTATAAAGAATAAGAATGATCATAAGTATGCAAAATGGAAAGTACTTGCTTCATTTAATTTTAGATTATGGGAGTTTAATAAGTTTGCCAAATATTATTTGAGATTAGATGAAGAAACCAAGAAAGACATTGTAACCGCGATAAGGATTTTTAAAAAAAATGTAAAGCAAAGTATATTAATGATAATATAACTGGCAAAATAATATAATCTGCACTCCATATAGTGAGTACATAAATAAGAAGAAATTTTGTAAAAATCCAAATGAAAAGATACAATAGAGCGGTCCGAAACCTTCTTGATTGTTGATAGTATTTATTCAATAATAGATCTGTTCAAGAAGGAAGCAGAATTTTTCACTTCCTATATTTCAGCATTTGATGGGGCTTTCTCGATTCATTAAAATGATTTGCTAATAATATTTTAGAGGTTAATATGATATCAAAAGAGATAAGAGTAGTCACATTTATTTTTCTTTTTATTGTGCTATTGATAATTACTCTTTTCTGGAGGGGAAAGATTTTTCCATCAGATACAATCGGAATTGTAATCTTCACATCATTGCTGATGCTTTCGTTTTCAACTTTATTTATAGAACATTACTTTACAAAACCAAATGACGTGCTATCTTCAGCAATTGCGGCTTTGCTCTTGATGGCGCCATTAAAAGAAAATTTGAATAATATGGGGATATTATATGATTTATTCTTTTATTATTTATTATTTGTTTCTTTCTTAGCGATTGGCACACTAATTATATATAATCCAAAATTAAGCGAAGAGAATATAACTAATAAGATATCCTTGGTACTAAAAGTATTTATTGGAAGATTTGGAAATAGTAAAATTATTTTTGCTTCACTTTTCTTTTTAACTCTTGTATTTTATGTAAAAAGTGAATCGATTTACTTTTTCTTTCTTTTTCTCTATGCGGGGTTAATACTTACCGCTCCCTGGAAATTTTTTCTAAAGTTGCCTTCGTTTAAAAAAAGGTCCGTCCCAAACGCAATTGGGACAGTATTTGGTGTGCAAGCTAATAACATTTTTCTGATCAAGTTATTTGATGAGCGTCCTTCTGTGAGAATATTTGATTTTGTTGAATTTAAATACTCAATGGATGATGAAAAGAAAATCCACAAGGGTTTAGTATTAGATAATTATTTATTAAATCAAGAAAAATGGGTAAAAGTTTTAGTTAGCAATGATATCGTTGATATTTTCAATAATACTATTTATAATAAATGCATAGAAGAGAATGTTGTTTATAAGATAGATAAACCCAAAGAGAACGATTATCTAACAAAATTTGTCGGAGTTTTAGAAGAGAACTCCAATATTTCCAAAATCCGTTTTATTTTTAATTCTAAGGTTGAGATATTAGAGGGTCAATTATTAGAGATAAAGGTAAGAGATATAAAAATACTTTATCAACTTATTCAAGGAATTACGAAAAAAGAATTACTCGAAAATAAAAATATCACCGGGTATGTACTTGGAGAGGCTCTACAATTAGGAGTATGGTCTTCAGAAAGAGTGCAATTTGAAAAATACGGATGGGTGCCCCCACTTAATTCACCTTTATATATAGTTTCTCCTATTACAGAACCTATTATCTTGCAAGGGGAATATATCGTGGGAAACATTCCAAATAGTAATTATCCCGTTATAATCGATAAAACAAAAGCCATTTCCCATCATCTTGCTATTATTGGAATAACAGGGACTGGGAAATCAACTTTTGTCAGAAATTTTATTCGTCAAATAGTAGGTTCGGATACGAAAGTAATTTGTGTAGATTTTACCGGAGAGTATAAAGGTAAGTTTCCCGATTATAAACCTAAGAATATTATTTCAGAAGAAGATTCTGCTGAAATATTTAAATCCACAAACGATAGAATTAACGAATTGGAAAAGTATGGAAATAAGCAGGATAAAAATAATCTAGAAGAATTTAGTAAAAATATTGACGATAATTTCTTTAAATCAATAAAAATATTTTTAGAGAGCAAAAATGAATTGTCGATATTTGAACTTCCTGATGTTGCAAACACTACAGCAATTCTAGATTATACCAAAAGTTTTTTTCGTGTATTATTTAAGATTGCAAAAGAAAATAAGAATTTTGGGAAACGATTATGTGTTGTGCTTGAAGAAGCGCACACAGTAATTCCTGAATTTGGTTTTATGGGGGTCGGTGATAAACATTCACAATCATTAGTAAATTCAATTGGTCAAATAGCTTTACAAGGAAGAAAAAATAATATCGGTTTTATAGTTGTTGCACAAAGAACCGCAAATGTTTCAAAGACCGTACTCACTCAATGTAACTCAATTATTAGTTTTCAAGTATTTGATAAAACAAGTAGCGATTTTTTAGCTAATTACTTTGGTAATGAAATTGCATCCGTATTACCTAATTTAAGAAACCGTCAAGCTGTTGCTGCCGGAAAAGCCTTCAAATCAAATGTCCCGATGATTTTTGAAGTGCCGGAAATTAATGAAAATGATTATTACAAACCTGATCAAAAAGAAGATCAGAGTGAGGTCGGAAATAACATTGATCCAAAATTGTAAAACGACTGATAAAACATCAATTTAATATAAGGATTTAGCATGAAAGCAGTTGAAGCAAATTTATTGGCATTAATAAAAAGTCCAAAGCAATTTGTGATACCAATTTATCAAAGAACATATAGTTGGAAATTATCACATTGCAGGAAATTACTAAAAGATATCCTGAGTATTAGCAACGATCCGGCGCTTAATGGTCATTTCATTGGATCAATCGTTTATTTTCAGCCGGGTATCCATACCATTTCTGATGTACCAAGATTACTCGTCATTGATGGTCAGCAGCGAATTACTACTATTCTGCTTCTTGTAGCTGCTCTGGCAGAGTTTGTGCAAAAGAATGAAATAGAAATTGATACTAACTTTAATAAACTGCAACGCTATTACCTGATTAACGCCGAAGAAGAAAGTGAACTACGATATAAGCTGTTACTGACCCAGAAAGACAGGGATACACTAAATAGCATTATTACCTGTGTGCCTTTACCTAAAGAGCCTTCGCCAAGGGTAGTAGAAAATTTTAACTTTTTCCAAACTGAAATTAATGCAAGTAATGTTATTAATATCTATAATGGAATTATGAGACTATTCGTTGTTGATGTTGCCTTAGAGAAGGATAGAGACAATCCGCAGCTTATTTTTGAAAGTATGAATTCCACAGGTTTAGATCTCTCTCAGGCGGATTTAATTCGTAATTATGTTCTGATGGGTCAGGATAGTAAAACTCAAACTGAACTATATGAAAAATATTGGCACCCAATGGAAGAATTGGTGTCTAGAGATTATTCGGTTCATTTTGATGCATTTATGAGGGATTATCTGACTATAAAAACGGGAAGAATACCCAATATAAATAGAGTGTATGAATTTTTTAAGGAATACGTCGAAAAAAATCTTAGCAAGTCCTCAATTTCAGATATCGTGCAGGATATCTCAAAATATTGGAGATACTATGTTAACATTAGGCTTCACGCTGAAACCGACAAAGATTTGCTGCTAAAATTTAAAAACCTTTCTTCAAAATTAAAAATGGATGTTGCATATCCTTTTCTTCTCCCGGTTTATGATGATTATAAAAGCTCTGCTATTTCAAAAGATGTTTTTATTGATATTATTTCACTTGTCGAAAGTTACGTCTTAAGAAGAGCAATTTGTGGTATACCCACAAACAGTATGAATAAGACATTTGCCAATTTATATAAGTCAATAAAATCGGACAAATATCTTGAAAGTATTCAGGCAGCCTTCCAATTAATGGAAACTTATAAGCAGTTCCCCAATGATGTTGAGTTTGAAAAGGAATTCATAGCAAAAGATATATATAATTTCCGGTTGCGAAATTTTATTCTTAATAGTCTTGAGAATTATGATCGTAAAGAATACGCTAATACTGATGAGTATACTATCGAGCATATATTACCGCAAAATAGTAATTTGTCAAGTGAGTGGAAAGAAATGCTTGGTGAAAAATGGAAAGAAATTCAACAAAAATATCTGCATACGATTGGTAACTTAACTCTTACCGGATATAACTCCGAATTGAGCGATAGTCCCTTTGGAGTAAAAAAAAAAATGAAGGGCGGTTTTGATGAATCCCCATTAAGGATCAACGCTTTTTTGCGCTTGACTAATCAATGGAATGAGGAAAAAATTGTTGAAAGAGCTAAACAGTTAGCAGAAAAAGCAAATAAAATTTGGCAAGCACCTAATCTGGGAGACGACGTTCTGAAGAATTATAAACAAAAAGCCATAAAAGAATCTTCAGAATATACATTGGCTAGTTATTCGTTAAATCCGGAAATGACTGCTTTATTCAATACACTACAACGGCGAATACTGAATATCGATCCATCAGTCAGAACAGAATTCAAAAAGCTCTATATCGCTTTTAAGGCCACGACTAATTTCGTAGATATCGTCCCTCAGAAGTCAAGATTAAAACTGGTATTAAATATGGATTTCGAAGATATTGACGACCCCCTCGGTTTGTGTAAGGATATTACGGGTCTTGGTAGATGGGGTAACGGTGATGTTGGAACAGATATAAATTCAGTAAATCAAATTGAAGATATTATGGATCTGATTCAGCAGTCATTCGATGCTCAAATAGAGAGCGGGAAGTAATAAATATTTATAAGGTCTTAGAATTATTCTTAATATTATATGTGTATAAAAATGGTGATGTTTGCTATGTGCTTCTGAAAGTTTTTATGAGCATGAAATATGAAGATGAAAATAAACAGACCAGGTGAATAAGACAAGGAGAAATATTAACTAACTACGAAGAACGTACCAAAAGTTACGTCCTTTTTTGGTTTTATGTGTGATTTATCAATAGAGATGAGAACATAGATTATGATGAATAATACCGGATGAAAATAGCTACATGGAATATTGAAAGGCCGGGGAAGTTTTCGGGGAAACTGAAAGGTATTACGGAACTTCTTATTGCTTATAATCCTGATATATTAGTTTTGACGGAAACAAATGAGAATGTCTATTTAGCAGAAAATTATAAGTGCTTCCATACTGCGGCTTTGGAGCAGCCTTATTATAAACCGGGGGAGCGAAGGGTAAGCATTTATTCAAAATATGATGCTATAGGGGTGATAAAAACTTTCAGGGATGATACAAGTATATGTGTGAAATATGATACACCTATAGGGGAACTGGCTGTTTATGGAACAGTAATCGGAATTCACGGAAACAGGCGAAAGAGTTTTATGGAAGATCTTGACAGTCAAATTGAAGATTTTGAAAGTATAGGAAAGAATGCAAATCTTTGCATATGCGGGGATTTGAATGTTTCGTTTTCGGATAATTATTATTACACAAAGGAGGGGAGAAATAAACTGCTTGCTGTTTTTAAGAAAATGAAACTGGTTAATCTTACAGCAGGCACCCGGCAGAATATAGATCATATAATAATTCCGGAAAGTATTTGCTGCAACTGCAAGATAGATACATCGACCGGGAACGATGATAAAAAATTGAGTGATCATATTATGGTGGGAGTGAAGATATTTTATGGTTCATAATCGTCGTTGGGTCATTTAATTCGTTTGTAACGTCGTAACGTCAATAACGGAAAATGGGGCTAAAGCCCCGAAGTCGTTGAAGGTGTGAACCCGTTGGCTAAAGCCCAACGGTAATGGTTAATTAAGAAGTTTATTTGAAAGGAGAAAAATATGACACCGGGACCGGATGTTCTTTATCAATGCACAAAATGCAATAACTACATTTATAATGAGAGTATTATGAGCGGGAATACCTGCGGCGATTCTCTCTTCTCTGATGGGAAAAGAATAGCACCTATGCTTCCGGATTTTCCGAATCTTACTAAATGCAAAAAGTGCGGTGAGTTTTTGTGGCTTAACAAAATGAAAGCCATCGGTTATTTTGGTATGTATGGCAATCAGAATTTAAGCGATCTGATTGGGGATGCCGACAAACCCCCTGATAAGGCCGAATTTCCGTCTCTTGATGACTATTTCGAAGCGGTAAAGAATAAAGCGTTTACTGAAAAAAATGATGAGATTTTTATAAGAGTAAGAATCTGGTGGGCGTTTAATGACCGGGCGCGGGGAGGAGGAGAACTATTCCGGGGAGATGAAGATGAGGTAAGATATCTGGACAATCTGGCAACGCTGCTTAATCTGGTGGATGATGAGAATCTGGACGGGAAAATTACTCTCGCAGAGATTTACAGGAATCTGGGTGATTTCGACAAGTGTGTTGAAATTATTGAGAGTATTGATGATCCGAAGATGGATTGGCTGAAGAATGCTTTTTTTGTGGAGTGTGAGAGGAAAAACAGGAGGGTGTTTCGGCTTTACTAAGGGGAAGTTGAGAAGGTTAAAAGAGGAAAAGGTGAAAAGAGGAAGAAGTTTAGTCCGCGGCGGCGGTTTAGAGGTTAAAAGTTGATGAGTTGATGAGAGGCTGTCTGAACCATGATTAAAAGGATTAAAGGATTAAATGTCTGATCCGACAAAGTCGGAATGAATAAAAGGATTAAAAAAATTAAAGGAGTAGGTGTAAATATTGAGTGATAATAAAAATTTTTCATTTAGAGTGACTCATGAATAGGAAGCATTATGAACAGTGAAATAATTATATACCAAAACCCAGAAGGCGACATCAAAATTGATGTTCGCTTAGAAGATGAAACCGTTTGGCTTACTCAAGCACAGCTTTGTGAGCTTTTTCAGAAGTCGAAAGCTACTATAAGTGAGCATATTAAGAACGTCTTTGAGGAAGGCGAATTGGATCCGGGAGCAGCTGTTCGGAAATTCCGAACAGTTCAAATGGAAGGTCGCCGGGAAGTGGAAAGAGAAACAGACCACTATAATCTTGATTTAATTATCTCGGTGGGTTATCGTGTAAAATCGAAACAAGGGACACAGTTCCGAATTTGGGCAACGCAAAGATTAAAGGAATACATTATCAAGGGTTTTGCTTTGAATGACGACCGTTTTAAGTCGGGTACTTCAATGAACTATTTCAGTGAATTGCAGGAGCGCATCAGGGAAATCCGCATTTCCGAACGGTTCTTCTACCAAAAAATTAAAGACATTTACACCACCAGTATCGACTATGATTCAAAAGACGAAAAAACCATCCTGTTTTTTAAAGTAGTGCAGAATAAACTTCTTTGGGCTATCAGCCGGCAAACGGCAGCGGAGTTGGTTTATCGCAGGGCAGATGCTGCACTCCCCTTAATGGGGATGCAATCGTATGATAAAAAAGGGACTGTTTCTATCAAAAAATCAGATATCAGTATTGCCAAAAATTATCTGAATGAAGTTGAAATAAAACTGCTTGGGCTTTTGGTTGAACAATATTTGGCTTTTGCCGAAACAATGGCACAACAACAAACACCAATGTATATGAAAGACTGGATTGAACGATTAGACACTATCCTTCAACTGAATGGCAGAGAATTGCTCACCCACGCCGGTAAAATAAATCATGAAATGGCTTTGGAAAAATCGGAAGCTGAATATGAAAAATATCAGATCGCTCAAAGAGAGTTAGAAAAAGAACAAAGTTTAAAAGAGTTGGAAGAAGATATTAAAAAGTTGAATAAACTTAATAAATGAAATTCACTTAATAAAAAGCGGTTGCTGTTAATAAAGCTGCTATTTTTGATGATAAGGGTAGTGCAATAGGTGGTGCTGTTGGTGGTCAATCTTAGGTCAAATCCGACGCGTCGGAGGATTGATTGGTTGATGAGTTTATTAGTTTATTACCGTCAGATTTATCTGACGGGTAGCAGCTTCCCCTCAATTCAGGGCTTCAGCCCCATTGGGCCTTAAATGTGGCTAATCCGCCGCGGCGGATTGTTAAAGGGGGGAGGAAGTGTTGGTGAGTGGATAGTCCGTTGGCTAAAGAGCGTGTTGCAGAACGATGTAAACCGTCAGTCAGCATACTGATTTTCAATTAAAACGGTTAATAAAATGTCTCTTGGTCGCTTCTTCCATGGGATAAATCCCATGGTTAATGAGATAACAACAATTGTGCAACAGACACTAAAGCCTAACGGTAATTAAATTTGTTGATCCCGACTAGTCCTGTCCCGCAAGCGGGATGCAAGCAGATGAGGCTTGGAACGCCTCATAAATTAAAAGATGTTCCTTAGTTTTGCCAATAGTATCGCACTCGCGGAAGCCACATTCAGCGACTCCGCTTTCCCGAACCGCGGTATGGTAATCTTACTGTCGCAGATATTCAGGATATCTAATGTCGGTCCGTTGGCTTCGTTACAGAGGACTAATAATACTTTCTTCTCCCTGAAATTAATCTCAGATAAATTCGGCCCGTCAAGATCCGCAATAAAAATCTTATATCCGTCCCGTTTAAGTTCTGCCCCGTATTTCGGCATGCTTACACCCTCAATAATATTCAGATGAAAAATTGCACCCATCGAAGAGCGGACAACTTTCGAATTGTATAAATCGGCACTTTCCCTGCTGATCAATACATCCCTGAAACCAAACCAGGCACAGTTTCTGAGTATCGTCCCCACATTCCCCGGATCATTTATGCTTTCCAGTCCGATAATTACTCCCCTGGAATCAATTTCTCTTTTTTGAGGCTTGTTAAACACCCCCACAATTCCCTGGGGATTTTCTGTCTCGGTAAGTTTTTCCAGTTCCTTATTTTTAATTATCTCGTGACGGATGCTTTTTGAGCGGAGCTTTTTTGTAAAATCCTTAATCTCTTCTTCGCTTAAATGAGCACCTGAGACATATTCATGATTCATAAAAACGATTTCACAGGTAAGACGCGATTCTATTCCTTCTGTAACAAGCTTCGTTCCCTCCACCAGGAATTTATGCTCGATTGTTCTGTGCCGCTTTTGTTTAAGCTGGGAGTAGTATTTTAATAATTCGTTTGTCATCATGCTAACGGCTCATAATTTTGTGCTTTGCCGATATCCGCAACATTATACATCCCGGGATGATTGTTCTTGGGCTGAACAGGGCGGTATGTCTTCCACAGGATTGTTTCCCCCTTGCAGTTTGCGCAGGGGCATTCGTCGCGGAGATACTTCAGGCTTAATTCAATTTCAGAACTGTTCTGTTGAACCAATACAAGTTTCGACTTATGTAATTTGATCTTCTTTGGTTTCATAATTCCGGTAACTACAAAAAACCCACGCTCAGAACGTGGGCTTTTATAATAATTCTTTAAGTTTTTTTATTCTCCCCTTAGGAATCTCGGTTCTTCAAGTGTCAGTATCAAAGATATTCTGTGCGTATCCGGGAGTCTGTCTTCTTCACTCATGTTGAATCGTGCAAATGAGTAATCGATGTTCAGTTTCGGTAACTTAACTCCGGCACCTACCGTAAATTGCTTTACGTCATTATAACCGCCGCGTATGCTGAATAAATTTTTGTATCCGATCTCTACTCCGGCATGAGGGTCAAAACTTACGGGACCGATGTTGAATTGTGATGCAAATTGCCTGTTCTCAAAACGGATATCAAAATCAAGCGCGGGCATAACTTTGAATCCCCATCCAATTTCATATCCGTATGCAGCGCCTATCTTCAGTGTCGGGCTTATCAGTTCATTTCTTCCGGTGCTCCAGGCAACCAGCGTTGTGGTTACATCCTGTATGTTTGCACCAAGAATTAAATTCTCCATTGGGAAATACAACGCACCTATGTCAAAACCAACTCCCCATGCACTGTACTCGGCAATGCTGCGGGAAATTATTTTTACGTTTGCTCCGACTATCAGATCACCTGAAATCTTTTTGGCACCGGTCAGGTAAAAAGCCCAGTCCTGATTGCTGAACTCGCTTATCTTGCTGTAGTCAATTCTGTCCTTCGGGTGATCGAGTGTCCCGTCCCCGTTATAATCTATCAGGGCATTACGGGTATCGTATATACCGTCAACCGCAAGGCGCATTGCGCTTATTCCGAAACTCCAGTCCGGACCGTATGGAAGTGCAACGGCTGCGTAATTATAATTAACCAGGTTTCCGAATCTCTCATCGTGCATCAATGCAATCTGGGGATAACTGATAAGAGCCAATCCGGCCGGGTTATAATAAGCAGACGTTATATCATTGGCAACAGCGGTAAAGGCGCCGCCCATTCCAAGCGGCCTTCCGCCTACACCGATTGCTAAAAATTCTCCGGCATATTTCCCAATGACTGTCTGAGAGTTCGCGGTGATGGACAATATTACTAATGCAAAGAATAAAATTCTTTTCAGCATGCTAATTATTCCTAATTAAAATTATTTTATATTTAATATATCAAAATTGCTAAAACTTTTGGGAAAATCAAGGCTAAATTTAAGAAACTCAGGATTTATTTTCCGCAACTGTTATAAAGCCAGCAGCAGTTTCTCCACCGCCGCAACGATCATAATCATTGTCTGCCCGTATGGCTTCTTTGCTTCAACTAAAACTGTCCTGCTTCTTTCCAGCCACTCATCAGACGGCTGCCTGTTTGTTTTCATAAGGTCAATTGCCTCAATGGCAATTAAACTAAGGTTTGCCAGATTTATCGAATGAGGCTCAATCTCTTTTAATACCGGGGAAAGAGCAATTGTCTTTGACAGCATCTTGTGGTTATTTGCCCACTTTACCAGGGGTAATTGCATTTTGAGGAACAAAGCGGGATTTTTGGTGTTTACATACTCATTCACTAAAAGTGAAAATTCGCGTGCTGTCATGCTCTCAGACCTGGCGGCATCCACGACCCGGGTGTAGGGCGAATATGATCTGTGTATGACTCCCTGAAAATGCCGGTCGTAATTCTTAACCTGTTCAAGTAAGTCCACCAGAGTCTTCAGGGGGGTAATGTCACTGTTATTTGTCAGTCTGCGAAGCATCGTCTCATAATTTTTTTGATGCAGCAACCCGTGCTCTTCAAGAAGGAAGCTGATTCGCTCAAGCCGCTTATACATAAAGTTCACATCCCTGATATTTGCGGGAGACCAGAGCCTCTCTGCAATTACTGCGTTGCGGGGCCAGATTCTCGCCTCAACTGTTTCTAATGTAACAAGCTCTGCCCAGCTCGTGGCTTCTCCGCCGAGTATCAGGCTCTTTTGTTTCTCGGTGAGGTTAAGTGAGTCCGGCAGCGGATCATTCAGATAATGGAATGACGCCGGCTGAATAAGGTCAAGATAATATCCGTTGGATAAAATTCCGTTATATCCGAGGCGCGCGCTTTCCGAGAGGGATCTCATTCCGCGCCATGACTGGATCATAATGTCTTTTGGCATATCCGGATTTAGTATCTCATCCCATCCGACCATCTTCTTGTTGTATTTTCTTAAAATCTCAATCAGCCGTTTGTTAAAGTAAGCCTGCAGCTCATGATTGTTCTTGATTTTGTTTTTCCCCATAAAGCTCTGAATGTTTATGTTCGAGTCCCATTGCTTCCCGTTGTTCTCGTCCCCCCCTATGTGGAAGTATTCATCCGGAAACAGAGTTGTCATCTCGCCGAAATACTTATCGAAGAATTCATAAGTCTTTTCATTTGTCGGGTCAAATGTCGGATCGAAAATTCCCCAGTTCCTTTCTATCTTAAACGGACCCGGTCCGCTTGCCAGTTCGGGATACGCCACGAGGAAAGCTGTTGAATGTCCGGGAACATCAAATTCGGGAATTACTCTGATCCCTCTGTCGCCGGCATATTTAACAATGGCTTTTACCTCTTCCTGAGTGTAATATAATCCGTCTGAAGCAAGTTCCTGAATTTTCGGAAACACTTTGCTCTCAACCCGGACTCCGTGGTCATCGCTAAGATGCCAGTGAAACACATTCATTTTAACGGCTGCCATCCCGTCAATATTTCTCTTAATTACGTCAACGGGGAAGAAATGACGGCTTACGTCAATCATTAATCCGCGCCATGGAAACCTCGGGCTGTCTTTTATTTCAATCTCGGGAAAGTAGTAACCAACTTCATCTGCTTCCAGCAACTGGAGTAACGTCTCCAGTCCGTGCATTGCTCCTAAATCCGTTACCGCGTCAATGTTTATTTCGTCATCGGTCACTGTCAGGGTATATGACTCATCTTCATGCAGGACAAGTTTGCCGGGTCTCTGGACGTTAACGGTCAGTTGCGCATCCTGTTCCTCAACACCCGGGACAAGATAATCCTGCGAAAAGAAAAGACCGGTTCTGTTGGATAAGCGCCTTACAAATCTTGAGGTGGCATCATAGATCTTAACATCATTAATTCCTGTTACACTTGCTTTGAAATCGGCATAGAGTAAAAAATGGTCTTCACCCGGCTTTACGCTGAGCGGATAAGGCATAAGATTTAAGCTCTTATCCAATGTTTGCGGATATAATCCTCCCGCCATAATCAGGCAAATTAACAGAACAAGTCCAACCGGTTTTTTCTTATGCATCTTCATCTCATAAATCGATAATAATTAATAATTTAACTTTCAAGATAACAAAACAGAAGCAATTAATTATGGTTCAATCCGCTTCCCCCCCAACACAAGGTTTTCTTTATTCGCCGGTTTTACTTATTTTATTAAGTAAATAAATAAAATTACTATATGACTAAAATCATTTATCCGATTATTGCGCTGCTCCTTTTCAGCAGCTTGAAATTATCAGGACAAACCGAGCCAGATTCTGATAATTGGGCAAAGTACTTTAAATTAAATAAAGAAGAAGTATCCTTAGGCGCCCACCATCTGAAGCATTCGGAAACATTCTCAAAATATTCGGTTGGATATAACAAAGCAGTTCTGAAAGGGATTGATATTGTTCAGGAGACTGCTCCTGAAGGAGGCGGATATTTTGCCGACATAAAAGCAATTCCTCTCGAAGCCCCCATCGGATACAACATAAAAATATTTGACAAAGAACTCTTCAACACATCAAGAAAAACCAGTTATTGCAGCGGTGCTTCCTATGCCGCATTTATTGAGGCTTTGAACACCCTCTTTCCCGATGCGGATTCTTTAACAGATGACAGGGCAGAGGCATTGAGAATGGTAGAGCCGGATGACGGAAGGCGTGAAGACGGAATAAAATTCTGGGGGAAATGGAATGATGATGGTCCGGGGACGCATTTTGCTCTCGTGCAGTATTCCGGTATTGGAAAGCGGATTAGCCCGGAGGAAGCACGCCCCGGAGATTTTTTGAATATCAACTGGAATAAAGGGGGCGGACACTCGGTCATATTCCTGGGCTGGTATGAGGATGAGGCCGGAAAGAAATCGCTTTTATACTGGTCAAGTCAGCAGGGAACGAACGGATTGGGGGATCAGCTTGTTTCCATCGAACGCATTAAGAGCATAGTTGCCGTGAGACTAACAAATCCTGAAAACATTTTCACTTTCGATCCCGCCCGGCAATATTCCCGCAACATACCCGGAGATGTGATCGGCAAATAGTCTATAATTTAACGAATTAAATTAATTCCCGGGAGAGCAGTAATTATTATTCACGCTCCCCTGAAATCAGCTCGTTATCTCAATCATTACAATACTAATGTTGTCTTTCCCGCCTGCTCTCTTTGCCTCCTCCAGAAGGGTGTCCGTCCCCATATTTTTCTGAAGAAAGGATTCCATTACTTCATCGGGCAGCATGTCGGTTAAACCGTCGCTGCATAAAATCACATAATCTCCTGTTGACAATAACTCCGTTACCTCTTTGAATTCAACAAAAACTGAATCGCCTCCGCCAATTGAATTCAGCAATATATGAGACTGCTTTCTTTGTATTCCCGAATACTCTGCCAATGAATGGTCTTTTGAGAGTTGTCTTAAAATGCCCCCCCTTAACCGGTAACAACGGCTGTCTCCGATGTTAATAAGGTACATTTTCCCGGAATAAAACAATAAGCCCACAAGGGTAGCCCCCATTCCCTTGTTTGAAGGGGTTTTGATCCCTTCTTTAACAAGTTCTTCGTGAAGCCCGGCGTAAAACCCCGAAAGAATTGCCTGTAGTTTTTCTCCGGACATACCGGAGTCTAACCGTACAATGAATTGCAATGATTTATGCATCACTATTTCACTGGCAATTTCTCCGGCTTTGTGCCCCCCCATTCCGTCTGAAACAGCAACAAAAAAAGGGAGGGCATTCTTCTCTATCTCGACAAAGTAACTGCCTGCCATATCCCGGAAATATTCATTCCCGACCAAAACCATATCCTGATTTATCTTGCGGTGCAACCCCACATCACATACCGCCTGAATATTTAATTTCATCTTCTCTCCTTTTATACCCTTACTGTTGCATCCTCATTCTGAGGTGTTATGATTTCTACTATAAACTCAATGTTTGCAAGCAACAAACGGCCATTGTTTGACAAAACCTGCGGTTGGTTTGGGATTAAAGGAGCCCCGTTATATTTTGTTCCGTTTGAAGAACCAAGGTCCATAATGGAAAATCCCCTTGCGCTGTCAAACAATATCTGCGCATGCTTTCCCGAAATCTGGTTAAGCTTTCCGAACACGGAAGTGAAACCGCCCGCTTTTCTTCCTATTATATCGCCGTTCTGTAAATCAATCTTTATCCCGAGTGTGTTGTTTTTCAAAGTGAGCAAATTTCCCTCCGGACCCGGAGAAGCTGATGCCTGTTGAGTAAAAGGAGTTTTGCTTCCCACATAGCTTGGTTCATAGTCGGAGTCTGCATCCGGTTTGCTTGTTGCTGTTGGCCCTCCGGGTTGGGGAACCGGTATGTTTGTACCCACAAAGTGTTTCTGATATTGAGGTTGCGCGGTAGGTTGCGCCTCTGTTGCTGCCGGTTTTATATACTCTGCTGTTTGAGTGTTGGTGGTGGTTTGCTGTGTCCCGGAATCTTTTGCGGGGATCAGCTTCCCGCCGTCCTGCGTGCATCTTTTCCCCTTTCCCGGATTTTTACAGGTGGGACAAATAAGTATTTCGTTTCCGCACTGGTCGCAGAAAAAAGAATCCCGGTCTATATCACTTTTGCAGGATGGGCAAATCATATATTAAAATCCTCAGGTACTATTTGGTTTAATTTTTCCTTCGTAATGTCAGGATTGTTTAATATTGCAGTAACGCGCTCGCTTTGTCTCTGCTTCACTTTTCCGAATATATTCCTGACAGTCCGTGCATTCGCAAAGTTCTCATCCCGGTTATCGTAAATATCCTTGAAGTAGGAGGGGATCATTTCTTTAACGGCCTCATCAAGTGTCATCTCGTTATCGGCAACCATCTTCAGAAATATTTTAACAAGTTCCTCGGGAGAATAATCGGGGAAATTAATTGTTCTGTTGAATCTCGACTCCAGTCCGGAATTCATGGCAATAAACCGCTTCATTTCCTCGGTATATCCGGCTGCAATGCAGATAAATTTTCCCTTATCGTCTTCAAGCCGTTTTATAAGGGTGTTCACTGCTTCGGGTCCGAAATCGCTCTCGCCACCCGAAGCAAGGGAATAAGCCTCATCAATGAAAAGAATGCCGCCTAATGCCGAGTTTACAACCTTATCGGTTAAGATAGCTGTCTGGCCTATAAACCCCGAAACGAGTTTTGATCTGTCAACTTCAATAAGTTGTCCCTTGGGAAGCAATCCGATTGACTTGAATATATCCGCTACAATTCTCGCCACGGTTGTTTTTCCGGTTCCCGGATTACCCGTAAACACAAAGTGGATATCGAGTGACGATTTTTCCCCGCCAAGCTCAACCCGTTTCCTTTCCACCTGCAGATAGCTTGCAAGAGACCTGAGTTCCCGCTTGATGTCGTTTAATCCTATTAGTGAATCGAGCTTTTTAAATATGTCGTCAATATTAACTTCTTTTTCTGCTTTCGGCTCGATGTCCCCGCGCATCAGCATCATTGCATCGATAATCGCCGAAGGATTTTCTCTCTTTGTGTTTGCAATGCGTGAACTTTGTCTCTGCAAAGCGGCTTGAAAAATATTCCTTACTTCCCTTGCATTCCCGAAATTCTTGTCTTTTCCCGCATATACATTCTTGAAGAATTTTCCCAGCCACTCCTCTGTCTCTTGTTCAAGTTTGTATTCGGCCCCCTTAACCATCTTCTTGAAAATTGTACTTAATTCGTCGGGCTGGTAATCGGGGAAATTAATCCATTTGGTGAACCGCGATTTTAATCCCGGATTTGCATCTATAAATTCTCCCATCTCTTTTGTATACCCGGCAACAATACAGATAAACTTCCCCTGGTCATCTTCAAGTCTTTTAACTAAGGCATCAACAGCTTCCTTCCCAAATGAAGAGCCGTCCGATGTTATGGAATAAGCTTCATCAATAAATAAAATTCCGCCGAGCGCATCGTCTACTACGTTGTGAGTCTTTATTGCGGTTTGATCGGCATAGCCGGCAACCAGCTTGCTTTTGTCAACTTCCACAAGATGACCTCTCGATAGTAAACCGACCGACTTGAATATATCCGCCACTATTCTTGCAACGGTTGTCTTTCCCGTTCCCGGATTTCCGGAAAAAACGAAGTGAAGATTAAGCGGTGTTTCTTTCCCGCCGGACTCAACCCGTATCTTCTGCATATTCAGATAATCTATCAGCGAGGTTATTTCCTCCTTGATGGACTTCATTCCGGTCAGCTCGTTAAGCTTTGCCATTATTGTGTCAATGCTCAACTCTTTCTTTTCTTCGAAAGGAATGTCAATAGGCAGAATCGTTGTGTATGCCTCGCTTGTTTTTCTGTCAGCCGGCAGGTTGGAAATTCTGGACGACTGCCTGATTCTTGTTTCATCAAACAGGATACGCATCTCCCGCCCGTTGGCAAAAGTTTTCGTTCTTCTGTCGTAAAGCCCTTTTATCACTTTAGCCGCAATCTGTTCTGCTTCTGCTGTGAGTGTGAATTTCTGCTTCCTGAAAAACCCCTTATAAATTTCCATTAGTTCAGCAGGTGTGTAATCCTCTATATGAAGCTGGCGGTTAAAACGGCTTCGTAATCCGTCGTTTGCCCTCATGAACCTTTCCATATCGGTCTTATAACCGGCTGCGATTACAATATATTTCCCGCGGTCATCTTCCATCCTTTTCATCAGCGCTTCAACTGCTTCGGTTCCGTACTGGTCTTTTGATCCCCCGTCGGAAACAGGTGTAAGCGAATATGCTTCATCAACAAATAAAATCCCGCCTGTGGCGCGATCGCAGGCAGCGTTTACAAGCTTGGGGGTCTCTCCCTGGAATTCCGAAACAAGCTTGCTTCTGTCAACCTCAACAATATGCCCGCTGTCTAAATAATTTATTGCCGCAAAAATATCACCCAACTGACGCGCTATTGTTGTCTTTCCCGTTCCGGGATTTCCCGTAAGCACAATGTGTATTCCCATCTTCTCGGCATTCCCGAGCCCAAGCTTCTCTCTTTCCTGCTGCGTGGCAATATCCTTAGCAATTTCCCCTATCGCCTTTTTAACGGTCTCCATTCCCGTAAACTCGTTCAGCTCTTTCATTACCTGTTCAAGCGTCTTTTCTTCCGGTACTTTTCCGCTAATATCTTCCGGCAGGATTATATTGTCGTCCTTTGCCCCCTTTGAAACTCTGGAGAGATAAGCCTTGAAAATATCCTCGGCAACACTCAGCGAATAATGGGAGTTCCCGAATGTATCATCTTTTGTTTTAAATGCCTGCTTGAAAAGAGCCCTGAGCTTTTTCGTCGCGGTATCGCTTAAGATTAAATGGTAAGTATCCAGTTTTTTTGTGCATATCAGGAACAACTCCGGATTCGTAAAGTCAGGAAGTTTGAAGAGATATTCAAATCTGTTTCTGGTAGAAGGATTTTTCAGTAAAAAGTCTTCAAATCCTGCAGGAAGGCCGGCAAGGATAACTATCGGATCACATCCGAAGTTTTCCATTTCGGAAAAGAGCTTGTCCAGAAGATTCAAATCGGTTGCATAACCACCGGGGACAAGCTTCTGGACGTTATCAATAAACAGAATCCCCCCTTTAGCCTTCTTTATATTATTCTGAAAGTCTTCCGCAAAATCGGGATAATCCACTGCGTCAACACGGTATACCGTCGGTTTGGTTATGATCTTGTTCTTAAAATATAATTGTTGCAATACGTTCACAAGGGCACTTTTCCCTGTCCCCGTACTCCCGAGAATTAAAGTGTGCAGATTTATCTGGTGTTGTGAACCGGAAATTTTCTGTCTTGCCCTTATTGTATTGTATATCCCGACGATTCTTGAAATCTCATTTTTTACCGCAGATAATCCGACCAGCGATTCAAGCGCCATTGTTGCATCGCTGTAGAGGGCTTCACCGCACTTCTTGCAGTATTTTGCGATGCTTCTGTTTTCACTTCCGCATTTGTCACATTTTAATAAATTCATAAATCAAAAAATTTTATTTGTTAAAATATCGATTTTATTGTTCCGATTATAACTTCTGTTATTGAAAAATATTCCTCGTCGTAAGTAAGCAGGATTTCCCACAATGCCAGCAACGCAACCGTCCCGAGCAAACTGTATTTGAGTATGACTAATTTTGCAACGCGTCTGTTGGCAACGTATTGCTTGATAATATCCTCTCGTGAACTTACAAATTTGTCAGCTTTGCTGTAGGTATAGCGCAGCGGTTCATAGATCATTGCGTTTTTATCCGAATTGTCAAATATCCGGCTTTTAATATCTCTGTTGGAATAATTGCTCTTGATAATTTTATATATGACGTATCCTGTGCCAAGCGCAATCAGAGGGATAAAAATAATTTTAATTCCGATCACAAAATAAATTATATAATAAAGAACAACCCCGCCTATTAATCCTATTATCGGACCGCCAATACAGCCCGTACTGAAATCAATATGGGCATCTTCTTTCATTCCGAGAAAGGTAAAGACAGTAAATATCCCCGCAACTACCAGGTAGTAAAGCTTCGGGACATCCCAGAAGGCTCCCGGAAGAGGATTGGCGGTCATCTCAAGCGTATAAAAAATAAGCCCTAAAGCAGCCACCAATGGAAAGAAGGCAGCAATCCCGAGAACAAAATTAAATCGTTTGTCTATTATTTTGTTCTTGTCAATTAGTTTGTAAAGCTTGTTCTTTGCCTCGTTATATTTCAGCGTATACGGATTTTTAGGTGCAAGTTTCGAAATGAATTCCGTGTATTCCAGCAGCTTGTCTTCGTATCCCTCTTTCGTGAATGGATCTTCATGAAAATAAATGGATATCCACGCGCAAAGGTGTGAATTTGCATCGGAGACCTCCTCGTGAGTTTTTTTCATGGTTTCCGCATCTGCATTTAACAAATCCTGGGGGGTTGAAAACGTTTTGTTATTAACCGCAAACTCAACTTTTACACCAAGCGTTTTAACAAGCTTCATCATGGCGGTCTTTTCGTTATATACCCCAATTTTGTTTTTATGCTTACTCATATCAAAATAATACCGCGTAAAGTCAAGCAGGTCATCCCATCGCTTTGCAATGAAGTACATATGCAGATAAGTATGCGGGTATTTTAATCGCTCCGCGTAAGCATTAAAATTCTTAAGCAGGGCACTGCCTATTTCTTCTTTTGTTCGGCAGGTTGTTTTATTCATGGCGTAGTAACCCTTATTTGTATCCAGGGCATATACCAATCCCATAAGCCCGGCATCCTTATCAATACTCTCATAAGTCTTCCGGAAATACTCTGCCCAGTTATATATGTTCACGTCATCCTTGTGCCGGAACCAGGCTGAGATCTGACCCCCGTATATATAATCCATCCCCTCCTTTTCATGCTCAATCAACGCATCTGCAAGTTCTTTTCTTGTGCCTAATAGTGTAAAAGTGTTTCCGCTTGTATCCTTTTCGTGGCGGAACTTAAATGGTCTCTCCGGATCAAGGGAATAAATAATGTTTAACAGGGCAATCTCATCGCTGTTATCTTTATAGAAGCCGAGCAGTTTTTTCCCCTGTTTGGTTTCCCCTTTGCTCATCAGGTAAATATAGAAGTTGTCGTTCTTGTTTTTAAGCTTCTTTTTGTATACGTCAAAATTATTTTCGAAAGCTCCGGCAAAATCTTTAATATTGCGGCACTGGGTTCCGTCAACTGCCTCGTATGGCATCTCCGGGTCCAGTATATAAGCCGCTAAAGATAACCCCGATTCTGTATCGCTTTTAAATATTGATTCTGTTACGTCATCAATCTCAACAGCCAGTTTCTGATTCTTTGAGTCCTCAAGCCATTTGGAAATTTTTCCTCTGTAAAGATATTTCCCCCCTATTGCTTGGTGCTTCATCAATAGTGCCGCAAGGTCTTTCGGTGTGTTTGCCACCAGGTTCTTCTCTGTGTCGAAAAGGAAAGGGCGGTAATCTGTATCTATTATTTGTTCAATCAGTTCAACGTTTTCCCCCTTCATCCAGCGCTCCACTTCCTCTGCCCCCCATCGGTTCTCTCTCTTTACAATTGTCAGTCCGCGGATCAGCTTATTAAGCTCCTGCGGCAAATCATCCGGTATCGGAATCTTCCCGTCCCCCTTTATTTTCATCAGGGAAAATTCATTTATCCCCTTGAACGGATTATCCCCCAGCCAGATAAACATTAGCGCAATCCCAAGAGCATAATAGTCTACCTCTTTGGCAACAATCACTTTTTCTTTGATGCTCTGATATAGCTCCGGTGCCGCAAAATATGGCGTTCGCGCCTGCCCGGTCAGTTGCATTGTCAGGTCATCGTCAAGAAGCGAGGAAATTCCGAAATCGCCTACGATAATATCTGTTCCGTCAGCATTCTTGTAAAATAAATTTCCCGGTTTTATATCCCTGTGAATTATTCCGTGCTTGTGGCAGAACTTCAACGCGTTTGAGGTTTCCTTCACTATCTGCTTGATCCTCTTTACATCCTTTATCGGCATGTAATCTTCAACCGAACCACCTGCAGCAAAATCCATCAATTCAAAAAACCGCTCGCTGAAATAACCGTAATCGTATACTTTTATTATATCCTCATGCGTAAAAGATCGGAGCTTCTTAAGCAGGTCTTCCTTCGGCTTCATCCCGTGCTTGTATAGCTTCAGGACATATTTCTCCTTCTTCTCGTCCTCTATAAGATAAATGCTTGCCTCGCCCGTGTTGAGTGAAATGGTCTTTACAAGCTTAAAAACTTTATTGTTTAGTGTGAATGTATCCGTCTCGTCCGAAATGGATTCCCTCAAAGCGGCTGGAATTACAGATCCGGTGCCTGTATCAGCTCCAACTATATTTGCGCCCGTTCGCACTGTTGCATCAGCACTCTCTCCGGCAGGAATCGTGTTTGAACTTATGATGTTGCTGGAAGACCTGACTGTGGCATCGCTGTCGGAATCAGATGGTATGGTGTTGCTGTCTGAACGGACTGTTTTCTCGTTATCTTCTGTCATCCGGTAAACTCCTGATAAACGGTTTTCGAATAAATAGTTTTATAAAAAATAATTCTGTGTAAAATCGCAGATTATTTATAGAAATCAATAATCCACTTCCCCCCAAAGTCGGGGCGTGCGCATTCCAGAGGATTCTGGTGAAAATAATGAACATAATTGCATTCCCAGATCAGATTACCCATCGGTTTATTCGCACTGTAAAAGCACCTCGCTTTCTGAGGTGTTTCAAATGTCTGGTTTTGGGCCGAGTCGAGTTTTTGAATCAACTCTTTTTGTTTTTTTTCTAACTCATTTTTTCTGTTAATTGCCGCATCAAGCCGTTTCTTGTCATCTTCACTGAAAAGTGGTTTCAAAGGGGCTGCGGGACTTTGGGGTCTTTCGTTTTTTTGGGTATTCTTTTTACTTAACGCTTCAAATTGTAGCAAAATTGCTCGTTTCTCAGCTTTTTCTTTCTCTTCTTTTAGCTGGGCAGGAGTTTTGACCGGCTCTGCAGCAGGCTGTCTGGCGATTTCTTCTTTTAGCTTCTCTGCTTCTTTTTGCAGAAGAATAAAATCCTGCAGAACGGAGTTTTCCTTTGCCCCCTCTAAAGCCTGGAAAGCCTCCTCGGATAGCGGCGAATTGCACTTTTTACAAAAATCAAAAAAACTCTTTGAACCGCATTTGGGACAGGTAATTCCGTCAGAAGGGTTGCCGCATTCGGGACAAAAAGCTTCGTGGTTTGAAATCGAAGCATAGCAAAAACGGCATTTGCCCGGCAGGAGCCATTCACCGCATACCTCGCAAATATCCGCACCCGGATATGTAATCGCATTGCATTTAGGGCAGAGGTTCGGATTTATCTCCTTCCCGCATTCACAACAGAATTTATCTTCCTTTCCTGTCACTGCTTTGCAGTGGGGACATTGCTGAACGCTTTTTTCCTGCTCTCTCTCCTGTTCAAGCGATTTATTTAGGAACTTATTTTTCTTGGGATCTTTCTGCAACTCACAAATTCTTAAGTAGTAAAGAAATATCTTTTAATTTACACTATTAAAATAGATAAAGAGAATTGAATAATAAAGAAAAAAAGATAAATTCACTTGAATTCTTAATCTTAAACCTCCGAAAAGTAACCGAAAAACCCCTCCTTTAATGAATTCTTTAGCCGGTCATAATCAACAGCGTGATTCAAAATAGTCTCTATTTCCGTTGTCTTATTATTCAGGTCTTCAGCCACAAGTTCTTTATCCTCTTGTGATAGGGTTAAATATCTTGTGATGTGCTTATGATACTTCCCGCACAGAATCGATCCGTGCTGAAGAATAACACTCCCCAGTTTCCTCTGAGCGCTTCCAATTAATTTCTTCCCGGAATATTTAAGCTCGCTTTTTGCCGTTGTCGCAAAACACGCAGTCCCCGCAGCTGTTTTATATACGTTCGCAAAGTCCGGTTGCAGGTTCTCCAGTTCAGCCCCCTCCAGCCTTGAATCATAAATACCCAGCCCCGCTAACAAACCATTGTTTATTTCCCTGTATATCTCAGATGGAGTGAGTCCGCAGTCAAGATGAACCGCCACGGAATAAGTAATCTCCTCACCGTGCAGAATTCCCCTTCCTCCCGTCGGACGCTTAACCACGTCAATATTATCTGCCGAAGCTCTCAGAAGGTCAACCTCCTCAATCTTCTGATTCGCCCCCAGGGAAATACAATATGGGAACCAGCGGTACAGCCGGAAAAAAGAATCCTCGGGAGTACATTTCTTCGTCAGCTCAAGGTCAAACGCCATATTATAACTTCCGGTATTCATTCCGGAATCAATAAAATTCCATATCATATAAACCACTTTCCAAAAAGAATAAAACTCACACCCAAAATAAGTAAAACCGGCATCTGTTTCAATAATTAAGGCGATTTGGAATTTTAATCTGTGCCGGTCTGCATTAATAATACCCTTCCTCAGCCACTGAAAATTCAGAAAACTCTCATTGTGGGTTGATTTATCGCCTGTCCGTGTAGCACGATCTTTCGTTTTCCATCATTCCATTTTTCCAATTTTCCCCAACCCCCCACCATCAATCCCCGGAATTCCCCGCATAATCCCCCCTTCCTTCGACATGAATGCGTGCTGAATGCGTGCTGAATGCGTAGTGAACACGTACTAAACCCATCCTTCCCTCAATCCCCTTTCGGGTTTCCTTTTTTCTTTATCCGCCTGATACCTTTTAACAATTAATATAAAATCGCCCTTATCCTGCTCAGAAATAGTGATTTGTCAAATGAAAAATAATCATTAAATTTAATACGCTGTTTTTTTTATTAGTGGGATTTACTTAGGTATTATCGCTTCGGGCAAAGATTAAAAAACATTTATGGAGAATGACGTTTTTATGCTAACAGGAATAAAAAAAATAATCTGGAATCACGAAACAAAGTGGGAAAAACTCTTTGATAACTTCATTAACTCACTTGTAATTATTTCTATTATCTCTTTTACTATTGAAACCGAACCGGGCATATCGCCTGTTTTATCAGGGGTTTTACTCGGAATAGAGTATTTCTGTGTATTTATTTTTACTGTTGAATATCTTCTGAGGATTATCACGTCGGAAAACAAGTTGAAGTTTATCTTTAGTTTTTATGGTCTTATTGATTTAATGGCAATACTGCCCTTCTTTCTCACATCTTCCGTAGACCTTAGGTCAATCAGAATTTTCAGGCTGTTCAGATTGTTAAGAATATTTAAGGTGTTCCGATTCGGCGAAACAATTATGCGCTACAAAAAAGCCGTTTCCTCAATAAAACCCGAATTAATGATATTTTTAATAGCCACAATATTTATGTTATATATCTCAAGCGTAGGAATATATTATTTCGAGAATCAGGCACAACCGGATAAATTTTCCAGTGTGTTTTCAAGTTTATGGTGGGCGGTTGCGACTTTTACGACCATTGGATATGGAGATATTTATCCAATAACTACAGGTGGAAAAATCTTTACCAGCATAATTGTTTTTGTAGCCTTGGGAATAGTTGCTGTCCCTACCGGTTTATTTGCTTCGGCCCTTACAAATACTATGAGTGAGGTGAAAAATTCGAATAAATCAAAAGAAAAATAAGTAAAAAGATACTTTTTTCACGGCGATACGAAAGTTAAATCTTTGGTATTATCCCCCTCTTCGACCCGTTTAGAAAGTCTATGATTTCCTTTGCTTCCGGAATCTCCCCCATCTCAGCGATAATTCTCTCCTTTGCCTGAGTTACGTTAAGTTTGGAATCATAAAGTATGTGATATGCTTTTTTAATATCGTCAATCTGCTGAGGTGTAAAGCCCCTTCGTCGAAGCCCTATTGAATTGAGCCCCGCATATCTTAACGGCTCCTCTCCGGCAAGTACGTATGGCGGTACATCTTTCACCACCCTGAAAGCTCCTCCGACCATACAGTGCTTCCCAACCTTGCAAAACTGATGTATAGGTGTACACCCTCCAATAATCGCCCAGTCATCCACCCGCCCAAATCCCCCCATCTGCACTCCGTTTGCTAAAATACAGTTGTTGCCGACAAAACAATCGTGAGCAACATGCGAATAAGCCATCATCAGCACATTCGACCCGATGCTCGTTCTCTTTGTTTCATTGCTTCCCCTGTGGAGAGTTACGAACTCGTGTATGGTTGTATTATCTCCGACTATGCACAATGTGGGCTCTTCTTTGAACTTTAGATCCTGGCAAACATGCGCTATTGAACCTCCCTGATATATAATTACATTCTTCCCTATCCTCGCCCCGTCGTATAAAACCGAATGCGGACCTATTGAAGAGTTGTCGCCGATCTCTACATCATCGTAAATAACAGTATATGGTCCAATGGTGATGTTTTCCCCAAGTTTCGCGTTCGGACTGACTATTGCGGTATGGTGTATTTTGCTCATATAGTTATTAAATTAAGTTTAATTGCTTGCCGGTGGTCTGTCAATAACGGCAGCCATGAAGTCTGCTTCCGCTACTAACTGGTCGTTTACGTATGCTTTCCCCGACATAACAACCGTTTTGCTCTTTTTGTTTATCATTTCCACTTCAAGATAAAGTTGGTCTCCGGGGACTACTGTCTTGCGGAACTTGGCGTTGTTAATCTGCATAAAAAATACAAGTTTCTCTTCCGGATTCGGAAATGAATTAAGCAGAAGGATTCCCCCCGTCTGAGCCATCGATTCAATAATCAGAACTCCCGGCATTACCGGCTGACCCGGAAAATGGCCGGGGAAGAAAGGTTCGTTTACTGTAACCGACTTAACGCCGATTACTTTCTTGTCCATATCAAGGTGGATAATCTTATCTACAAGCAGGAAAGGATATCTGTGCGGAAGGATCTTTTCGATTGCATTAATATCAAAAACCACTCCTTCTTTCTTTACGTGCTGGAATTTCCTTACTAATTTTTTCTGCTGATAAAGCTTTCTTATTTGCTTTGCGAACTCAACATTAGCTTTGTGTCCCGGGCGGGCTGCAAGTATCTGCGCTTTTATCGGAACTCCGATAAGCGCAAGGTCTCCGATCATATCAAGCAGCTTATGACGCACAAATTCGTTCTTAAATCGCAGCTCTTTATCGTTTAGAATTCCGTTTGACCCAAGCGTAATGGTGTGTTCTATTCCCAGTGAATCAGCAAGTTCATCCAGTTCGGGTTGAGACAGATTCTTGTCAACAATGACTACGGCATTGTTAACATCTCCCCCTTTTATTAGATTTGCTTTTGAAAGCTGCTCTACTTCACTTAAGAAACAGAAAGTGCGGCATGGCGCAAACTCTGTAACAAATTCTTTCTCGAGGTCGAATAAACCGGTATGTTGGCTGCCTAATGCGGGGTTCTGATAGTCAACCATTGCTGTGATTCTGTAATTATCAAGGGGAAGGGCAACTATATCAACCTGGCTCTCTTCGTTATGATAGACAACGGTCTCATCAATTATAAGATAATCCTTGAGTGCTTCCTGCTGATGGAAGTCAGCCTTTAACAAAGCTTCTACATAAGGCATCGAGCTGCCGTCACCTATCGGGGGCTCCATATTGTTCAATTCAATAATTAAATTGTCAATCTGAAGTCCGACAACCGCTGCGAGAACATGCTCAACTGTGTGAACTCGGGTTTCGCCTATCCCCAGAGTGGTTCCGCGGGAAACGTCAACAACAAAATCGGCTAACGCTGGAATTTCCGGGTTTCCGCCAAGATCTGTGCGGACAAATTTAATGCCCGTGTTTTCCGGTGCCGGCTTAAATGTCATTGTGCTTTCAACACCTGTATGTAAACCGATGCCCGAAATGGATACCGGCTTTTTTATTGTCCTTTGTTTTTCTATCATTAAGTCCTCTTATAAATTATAGAAACCATAAAAATAAAGCCTCCAAAAATAGCAATTCTAACTGTTAAATACAATTGCGGGAACAGGAAACTCGTACTCCTGATCTTTGAAAAACCATCGATAATCTGGAAGTCAGTAGAACCGGGGGAAATTTATATATTCTTAAATATTATAATTTTAATTAACTTTACTGTTAAGGTTTTCATCGTTAATTAATGATTTTGCTTAGAAAAAAGACAACTGTTTACAACAGATTCGAGGATTGTATGTATAAAAGATTTCCTATAGTTCTGACAATTTTAACTTTGCTGTTTGCCGTTCAGACCGGATATCCGCAGCAAAGCACGGTAGTTCAGAATATAATTAACCAGGTTAATATTGACTCCCTGGTATATTTCGTGAAGGAATTATCAGGTAATGTCGCCACCAATATCGGCGGTCAGCCCTATACAATCCAGTCAAGAAATAAAAGTCAGCCCGGTAACGATAAGGCAATGACGTATATACAGCAGAAACTCCAGCAGTATGGTTTGACTGCCTCTATTCAGTCATTCAGTACAACCGGAAAAAATGTTGTTGCCGTACAGCCGGGAACAGAATTTCCTAACAGAAAATATATTATCTGTGCTCACTTCGATGATATGCCCAGCGGTACATTAGCTCCTGGTGCCGATGATAATGCAAGCGGTACAGCCGGAGTTATCGAAGCAGCAAGGATATTGAAAAACTATTCTTTCCCTTTTACCGTCGTGTATGCGCTGTGGGATGAGGAAGAACAGGGCTTAATCGGCAGTGCCTATTATGCAAGCCTGGCTAATGCTGCGGGCGATTCTATATTAGGCGTAATAAACCTCGACATGATTTCGTGGGACAGCAATAACGACAACAAAGCAGAAATTCACACGAGACCGGTTGGTACCTCAATGCTTCTCACGAGCAAGATGTACGAAGTTAATACAACCTACGGAATAGGCTTAGTCCTTAGCACAGTTAATCCCGGATCAACTTACAGCGATCATGCCTCCTTCTGGGATGAAAATTACGGCGCGATCCTTTTAATCGAATTGGATGGCGATTTCAACGCCTACTATCATACAGTTAATGATCTGGTAACCCAGACAAATTTTAACAAACCCTATTTTCTTAAATCGGCGAAACTTTCTATAGGTACTCTTGCTACATTCCTCTTAAATCTTAACTTGGAACTTCAGCACACACCTTTTGTCTCTGTGAACACAACCCAGCCTATTACTCTCTTGGCTTCCGTAATCTCAGGTCTTCAACTTGGCACCGGTAATGGAGCCCCCAGGTTATATTACAGAACAAATACTGGCGGAGGATACTCACAGTTTTCTTCTGTTACCGGAGTTCCCGCAGAAGGGACTACAAATTATAACTTCACCATACCTGCTCAGGCAATGGGGACATCAGTTCAGTATTATATCGCGGTTCAGGATGCAGGAAATTCCCTGGTTGTCACCTCTCCGGCCGGAGGAAGCGGTGTAAACCCGCCGGGATCAAACCCGCCGACTTCTTTTCACCATTTTCTTATTGCTCAGTCTACTGTAGCTTTTTCAGACAGTCTTAATAACATCACCAAATGGACCCCGACAGGCACATGGGGTTTAACAACCGGCAAATTTGTCTCTGCACCAACTTCTCTTACGGATTCACCGGTGGGTAATTATCTTGCGACCACTAACTCAACCGTCACACTTAACAATCCTATCGACCTGACCAATATAATCGGCGCTGCCCTTTCCTATGACCTTCAGTTTGATCTTGAAATCGACTGGGATTATGCACAGATTCAGATAACAACCAATAACGGGACATCCTGGACACCGCTTCAGGGACTTTATACTAACCCCGGAACCGGAACTTTCCAGCCAAATGGAGAACCCCTATATGACGCTTCTCAACTCAGTTGGGTGAAAGAACAAATTGATCTGACCTCGTATGCCGGCCAGCAGATTAAACTGAGATTTCTCATGCGTTCAGACGGATCGGTTCAGAGGGATGGAATCTATATTGACAATATCGTTGTCAGCAAATATAGCGTAGTACCTGTTGAGTTAACTTCCTTAAGCGCTATGTCAGATAATGGAACTGTTAACCTCTATTGGTCAACCGCTTCAGAAGTTAATAACAGAGGATTTGAAATAAACCGCTCCTCCGATAAGCAGAACTGGGAATATATCGGTTTCGTTGACGGGAACGGCACGACATCAGAAACCCACTCTTATCAGTTTTCTGATGGGAATCCATTAAACAGCAAGAATTACTATACAATCAAGCAAATAGATTTCGACGGAACCTATAAAGTATATGGTCCTGTCGAAGCAGATCTCGCTGCTGGATTGTCCTACGCCTTAGAGCAGAATTATCCAAACCCGTTCAATCCGGCAACGTCTATCAAATTTGCCATTAAAGAAAAAGGCCTGGTAACTCTCGCAGTCTTCGATTTGCTTGGAAGGGAAATCACAACTCTTGTAAATAAAGAAATGGAACCCGGCAATTACACCATAAACTATGACGCTTCCGAGTTGGTAAGCGGTGTTTATGTTTATCAGTTAAAAGCGAAAGATTTTATTTCGACCAGAAAAATGATGCTTGTCAAATAAATATTTAAAAGATTTTAAGCCCCCTTTTTAGAGGGGGCTTGATCATCTGATCAATGAAAAACCCCCTCACATTTATTCGCAACATCGCTCCCCCGGTTATAATCCTTATCCTGCTTCCTGTTATTTTATTCCATTCGGAATTTCAGATCATACTTCATAAAGGACTGGAAGTAAAATATAAAAGAGAAATCAGGCAAATGATCAAAGAGGGAGTTCCCGAAGATAAATTAATTGCATTTTCGTTTGATCGCACAATAAGAGAAAAACCAATAAAAGAATTTAAGTGGACAAAGCCAAACGAATTCCGGTACAAGGGGGAGATGTATGATATCGTCCGGGAAGAAACAGGTAAGGATTCGGTAACTTACTACTGTATCCACGATGTTAAAGAATCGGGATTGTTTAAGCGGTGGGAAAGCTACCTGGATGACTATCTTTCCAAAAACCCGAAGAAGAAATCTGATTTCTTGACAACACTCCAGAGTTTTAATGAATACTATTCTGTTTCTGAAATCCCGGAATTGAAAAGCTACCCCGTGGATGATGAAACATACTTCGAACCCTCTATCCCGAAAACACCGGAGGAACTCCCGGAAATACCGCAACCCCCTCCAAGGAAACCCCTAACTTTAAGTTGATTTAATGTTTTGAGCGGATACACTCCGTCCTAAACAGTCTCTTTAATTGTTCAATTTAATCAAGTTACAGGAGTAATACGAATGAGAACACTCGTTGTGTTTTTAATTTTTCTGGTATCATACTGCGGTGCGCAGGTTGTTACAGTAAAAGATGCGGCATCTCAAAAGCCGCTGATTAATGTTATTGTGTTTGCGGGCGATCCAAACAGAGCGCTTTCTACCGATTCATACGGAAAGGTAAATCTTAATTCTTTCAAAGAAAGCGATAAGATAAACTTCTATTTACTCGGGTACAAGAAGACAGAAATCGCGTTTAATCAGATTATTAAAGATAATCAGGAGGTCTTCCTAAGCGAGAATCCGATCTCGCTCTCGAATATAATTGTTTCTGCCAACAGGTGGAGTACTGACGAAAGCGAAGTCTCTCGCACCTTTGAATTAATCTCGCCGAAAGAAATAGCAATTCAGAATCCCCAGACGGCAGCGGATATGCTGAACCAGTCTGGGAATATTTTCGTTCAGAAAAGCCAGCTCGGGGGCGGAAGTCCCATGATAAGAGGCTTTGCAACCAACAGGGTTTTGATAGTCGTGGATAATGTTCGTATGAACAATGCAATATTCAGGAGCGGTAACCTTCAGAACGTTATCTCGATTGACCCCAACTCGCTGGCTAATGCCGAGGTGGTTTTCGGCCCGGGCTCCGTGATTTATGGAAGCGATGCGATCGGAGGAGTAATGGATTTTAGCACTCTGCCAGCAAAATTCTCTTATAGCGATAAAGTCCTCTTTAATGCCTCTGCTCTTGCACGCTACTCATCGGCAAATAACGAGAGAGGGGGGAATATTAATTTTAATATCGGACTTGCAAAGTGGGCATTTCTTACTAACATTTCTTTCTCACGGTTCGGCGATCTGAGAATGGGATCAGCCGGACCCGACGATTACTTAAGGCCATTTTATCAGGATAAAATTAATGGTAAAGATACTATGATCATTAATTCCGACCCCAAACTTCAGAAATTGTCCGGTTATGACCAGCTAAACGCTATGCAGAAAATTAGATTCAGGCCCGATGAAAACTGGGAGTTTAATTACGGGTTTTATTACTCAACAACTTCCGACGTTCCCCGGTATGACAGGTTGATCGAATTAAAAAGCGGATTGCCGAGGGATGCACAATGGTATTATGGTCCGCAGAAATGGATGATGAACAATCTGACCGTTACTAACTACCGTTCTAACAATGCTTATGATCTTGCCAAATTAATTGTGGCTTATCAGAATTTTGAAGAGAGCAGGCACGACAGGGGATTTAAAAAGAAAGAACTAAACCACAGGACGGAAAAAATTAACGCACTCTCGCTTAACCTTGATTTTATTAAGGCTGTCTCCTCCTCCTCCGAATTGTTATACGGAACCGAAGCAATACTTAATAAACTTTCATCGGTAGGAGAAAAAGAAAATATTGAAACAGGAGCTTTCAGTCCTGTTAGCACAAGATATCCTGACGGATCAATATGGAATTCTTTCGGAGTCTATGTTTCTTACAAGAACAGGCTGAGTGAAAATTATAATTTCGAAACAGCTCTCAGGTATAATCTTGTACATGCTTTCTCTGAGTTCGACACTACCTTTTTTAAGTTCTCGTTTAAGTCAGCCGATTTAACAATGGGGGCTGTGACAGGTAGTGCAGGCTTCAACTGGTTGCCAAATAGTTCGAATCATATTTATATAAATATCGGAACCGGTTTCAGGGCACCAAATATAGATGATCTTGGGAAAGTATTTGATTCGGCTCCCGGACTGGTTGTGGTTCCAAATCCAAGCCTTAAGTCGGAATATATTTACAGCGGAGAACTGGGATGGAGAAATACAGTAAACAACAATTTCAAGTTTGATATCGCCTGGTATTATTCTTATCTTAAGGATGCGTTAGTAAAAAGAGATTTCACACTCAACGGAGAGGACAGCATTTTATATGACGGTAATATGAGCAAAGTCCAGGCTATTCAGAATACGGCTTATGCTTATTCATGGGGTGTACATCTGGGATTTGAACTGAGTCTTATTGACGGTTTTAGGCTGACAAGCAAATTCAATTACCAGCGCGGTGAAGAAGAGGATGATGCGGGGAATAAAGTGCCGTTAAGGCATTCGGCTCCCTGGTTTGGAAACACTAATCTGATTTATGAATCGGACAGATGGACGGGGATGCTGTATGCGGATTACAATGGTGCAGTAAATTATAATGATCTCGCACCCACCGAGAGAGAAAAAACGGCTATCTATGCCAAAGATGAAAACGGAAAACCGTATTCACCTGCCTGGTATACTTTTAACCTAAAAGCCTCTTATATGCTGTATGAAAGTGTACAATTATTTGCCGGCGTGGAGAACATTACTGATCAGCGTTACAGGCCATATTCATCGGGAATAACTGCTGCCGGGAGGAATTTTATCTTTAGTGTGAAATATAATCTCTGATCAAACGGATTTTTTATTATATTTGCTGAAGAATTTATAATTTTGGATTGAAGCAGTATGGCAAACAACATTAAAAAACCTATATCGAAAATAAAAATGATAATCGGTTTCTACGGAGGTATATCCGTATTCCTGCTTATGGTTTTTTTTGGTGACCTTGATCCGAAAAATCCGCAGGTAACTAATATGATGGCGGTTGCGCTGCTTATGGCTATTTGGTGGATAACGGAAGTTGTCCACCTTGCAATAACCTCCCTTCTTCCGGTTGCATTATTTCCGATACTCGGGATAATGAGCGGCAAGGATGTATCCGCAACCTATTTCAATCATGTAATCTTTCTTTTCATAGGTGGTTTTCTTGTTGCAATAGCAATGGAGAAGTGGAATCTCCACAAGCGAATAGCTCTCCGGGTGCTGATGATAACGGGTCTGAGCCCTGCGAGAATATTACTCGGGTTTATGCTTGCAACCGCCCTGATCTCTATGTGGATTTCAAACACGGCTACGGCAATGATGATGGTCCCCATCTTGTTATCAATTATTCAAAAACTGGAAGAGAGCGTTGATGCAGGAACAATGGGTAAATTTTCAATTGGCTTGCTGCTTGGGATTGCATACAGCGCTTCAATTGGTGGGATTGGAACCCTTGTCGGTACACCTCCGAATTTATCTTTCGCGAGGATATTCCAGATAATGTTTCCCAACGCTCCCGCTATATCGTTTGCCGGATGGATGTTATTTGCATTTCCGACGGGTGTATTATTATTTATAACAGCCTGGGGCTACCTCTATTTTGTTTACAGGCCCAGGAAAGAGAATTGGATTCTTTCCGACAAAGCTACTTTTCATGATCAGTATGCGGAGTTGGGGAAACAAAGTTTTGAAGAGAAGACCGTCCTTGCTGTATTTGTTTCGATGGCACTCCTCTGGATGTTCCGCGCTGATATTGCTATCGGGTCATTAACGATTCCCGGCTGGATTAACTTATTGCCGTTTCCAAAGTTTATTGAAGACGGAACAGTTGCAATTGCTGTCTCATTGATTTTGTTTTTGGTACCGTCAAAAAAAGAACCCGGCAAAATGATAATGGACTGGGAGGCGGCCTCCAGGCTGCCGTGGAGAATAGTGCTTTTGTTCGGAGGCGGGTTCGCGCTGGCAAGCGGATTCGTGTCGTCGGGGTTATCACTCTGGATCGGGACCCAGCTTATGTGGGTCAAAGGGGTTCATCCGATATTAATAGTTTTAATGATATCATTGCTGGTTACCTTTTTAACCGAACTTACATCCAACACCGCAACGACTGAGATGATACTTCCCGTAATGGCAGGTCTTTCAATAGCGACCCAGGTTAACCCGCTCCTTTTTATGCTTCCCGCAACGATATCGGCTTCCATGGCTTTTATGCTTCCTGTAGCAACTCCCCCTAATGCGATTATCTTTGGGACAAACAGAGTTACTATAGTGGAGATGGCGAAGGCGGGATTGTTTATGAATTTAGTCGGCGCAGTAATTATTACGCTGATGACTTATTATCTCGGAAGCCTTGTCTTTAATATTGACATCTGGCAGTTCCCTGTTTGGGCACAGCCGAAATAAATCATAGCGGACTTGAAATAAAAGGGCGTCTAAACAGACGCCCTTTTTAAATCTTAAAGACTTATAATATCATTGTATATGATGAATGCCATAAGCAAAAGCAAAAGCACAAAACCAGTATTTTGAATAACCATCTTTGTCTTTATCGGCAGTTCCCGTTTTAATATACCCTCAACTAAAATTATTACAAGATGTCCCCCGTCAAGAACCGGGAACGGGAGTATATTGATTATTGCCAAACTTAAACTGAGCATTGCAAGGAACATAAGGAAGTTCATAAAACCTGTATCAGCCGAGCGTGCAGCAAATTGGGCAATCTTTATCGGTCCGCCGAACGCCTGGCCAAACTCTATGTTTCCCGAGATTACATTCTTAAGCATAATAAAGGTCAGGGCCGTTGTTTTCCAGATATCACTGACACCGAGAGCAAACGCTTCAAGGAAGCCGTACGTGATTCTGTCGGTTTTACCCAGATAAGCATATCCTCCGAGAACAACACCGATCTTTCCTTCTTTATTGGGAGTTGCGTATACAGTGCTTGTGTCCTTCTCCCGCATAAGAGTAATCTTTACGGGATCTTCTACAGATGTGGAAATTATCGCGATTGTCTGTGGGATTGAGGAAATCTCAATATCATCAAGCACAAGAAGAACGTCATTGGGTTTGATGCCGGCGGAATCTGCTCGCGATCCTTTAAGGACATCGGTTATTACAGGCTTTAATCCCAACGGTGCAAGAAAGAGGCCGGTAGTTTCATCTTTTGGAACAAGTTTACGGGGGACAAATAACTTCGTTTTTTCACCATCCCTGTTAAGGGTAAAGTTTAAGTTTTTGCCAATATTGGATATGAAAATTTCAGCGCGAACTTCCTCCCAGTATTTAACGGGTTTGCTGTTAACTGCGAGAATAACGTCGTTCATTCTGAAACCCGCGGAATCTGCAGGACTTTTGGGTTCAACGTATCCGATGGTTGTTGTTTTAGTGTGTTGTTTCCCGTAAAAGAAATTCGAACCCCAGAAAATAAGAATTGCCAGCAGGAGGTTCATAAGTACGCCGGCCGTAATAACGAAAACTTTTTTGGGTGTGGTTGCAGCACGGAATTCGTATGGTTCGGGTGGTTTCTCCGCGAACTTCATATCCATGCTTTCGTCTACCATTCCGGCAATCTTAACATAACCGCCCAAAGGAAGAAGACAAAGACGGTAGTCGGTATTTCCCTCACCGTCAAAGTCTTTCGGGAGGTTTCCCCAGCTGAACCCACTGAGTTTATTATAGCCGAAGAGACGGTAACCGAAACCTATTGCAAAAGCATCAACACGCATTTTGCTTAGCTTAGCGGCGGCGAAGTGGCCGAACTCGTGAACAAAAACCAGGATTGCTATTGTGATTATAAAATATATTACTGCATCCATATAAAAGTGTACTCCATGTTAAAAGATTTGTGCGGCGAAACTTCTTGTTTTGCAGTCACATTCAAAAATTTCGTCTAAAGAAGGATTCTGCGTATTCGGAATCGAGTCAAGAGATTTTTTAATCATCTCCGGGATTTGTGAGAATTTAATTTCCCCGTTCAGAAACCTCGCAACGGCAACTTCATTTGCGGCGTTGAGGATGCATGGCGTCGACCCGCCAGTCTTAAGAACATCAAAAGCCATTTTCAGACATTCAAATTTATCAAAATCCGGTTCAAAGAATGAGAGGTTTTTGACAGACGGCAAATCTGTTGTTATGAAACGTTTATCCAGGCGCTCGGGGTAACCGAGAGCAAACTGAATCGGCAGTTTCATGTCCGGTGTGCTGAGCTGTGCCTTTATTGATCCGTCGCAGAATTCCACCATCGAGTGGATGATGGACTGCGGGTGGATAACTGCGTCAATCTTTTCTGCCGGTAGATTAAACAGCCAAAACGCTTCTATGATCTCGAGACCCTTATTCATCATTGTCGCGGAATCAATAGTGATTTTATTTCCCATTTTCCAGTTGGGGTGCTTAAGAGCTTCTGCAAGGGTTATCGAAGAAAACTCTGTTTTGGGGCGGTCAAGGAACGGACCCCCTGAAGCAGTGAGAATAAGCTTTCTTACAGAATCAATCTTCTCGCCAATTAAACATTGAAAGATAGCACTGTGTTCAGAATCGATGGGTATAAGCTCAGCATTATATTTTCTTACAAGATCCTTAATAATTGAACCGGCAACTACAAGGGTTTCCTTGTTTGCAAGAGCAATACGCTTTCCACGCTTAATTGCTTCGATAGTCGGAGCAAGTCCGCTGAATCCCACCATTGCGCCGACAAAGATGTCATAATCACAGTATGAAGCTATTTCGATCAATCCATCCTCACCCGAAAGAATTTTACAGCCGGGGTTTGCAGATTTTAGTTTTTCGGCAGACTCGTGGTTGCTCATTGACACAATTTCCGGGTGGAATATCTCAATCTGCTCTTTAACTATGTCAACATTGGAATTGGCCGACAGGGCAACTACTTTGAATTTTTCGGGGAAATTTGAAATGACTTCAAGAGTATTAACGCCGATGGATCCGGTTGAACCAAGCAAAGCCACTTTTTTCATAGGCTTAATAAATAAACCTTCTTGTAACTGTAGGGGGATTAATCAAAACTAAAGCCATCTGCAAAAGAAAATCACTTGCAATAATAATAGGAACAACGGGCAGTAACTGCATTGTATAAAGCCAGAGGTTGCCGCCTGAAGCAAACTGAAAGAAACCGTAGTCGAACTTTTCGGTCAGCAGTATCCCCGTTATCAGAATACCGGTTAGGACAATCATGCCGCATAAGTTAAAAACCTTAAACCAGGTAAGGATTAGCCTCTTCTTCTCCGGCTTTTCCTTAGATCCTCTGATTGACTTTCTTATTATCCAATCAGCCGGAAAAAGGCCCAGCCAAACAACGGCCGGAAAAATGTGAATTACTGATAATATTGCGTAAAGCGACATAAAAATTAAAATTGTTTAATCAGTAAATATACCCCAATTTCATCTCTGTAACAATTGCAAAAAAAGGTACCAAAATGAATTATCCCGCATGCGGGACAGGGGAGTTGTGAATTATGAATGAGAATAGACAAAAATTTTATCAGGAAATGTTCACCCCTCCGGTTTTGGCTAAAAAAGTCGTGGCTTCCGGGGGGCTTTCGATCCGCTCACGAGGCGCTCGTGACAGGGGAACTTCCAATCCCGGCAGATAAACAAATCCCTCCCGGCGTATTTCACTAAAATTGATAATCTGGTTACTTGGCCACATTATTTTCCCGCTTTATTGTTATTTGCGAAACTCCAAATCGCGTTTTTTAACGATTTCGGGTGTTTTCCAAGTCACAAAATAATGTGATTTCAATGCGGCCAAGTGACCGGGGGAATTATGAATGAAAAAAGTCCCTTAAAATTTATTTGTGAGACACGGTTATTACAACTATTTTTGTATACTTATTTGATGTTATTAAAATTTTGGATATGAAAGCTTTAAGAGACATACTTTATCAGGCCGCAAAGGAAACGGGGGAAAACGGAGTGTTTTTTATAAACTCTGGAACTGACGACCTGTTTGTTTCCTACTCCTCATTGTTAAAAAAAAGTTTAAGCTACTCCGGCTACTTTAAGAAATTAAACCTTTCACCGGGAGCGATAATCATAATCGCTACCGGCAAGAATGAAGAAACAATCTCATTATTCTGGGGAGCCGTTCTTTACGGACTGGTTCCGACAATTCTCCCCGCTCCGGTTGCCTATAATTTTACTGACCCCTCTTATGAAAGACTCATTAACGTTTACCTTTCTCTAAACACTCCTTATGTCTTTCTTTCGAACTCTGGTTATGAGAAGCGGATAGACCGGAAAATCGGTGATGACAGACTCATAAATGTTAACAGTATAAATCTTACCGGTTACCATGCCGGAGAAATTGATTCGAAAGAATTGCCTGAATTAAATGAAGAGAGTCCCGCATACATCCAGTTTTCTTCGGGAAGCACAGGCCGGCCGAAAGGGGTTGTACTTACTCACAAAAATATAATAAGAAACGTAACAGACATCATAAGAGAACTTGGTATCCGCGACAGGATTGACTCATCGGCAAGTTGGATGCCGTTATACCATGATATGGGATTGTTTGGCTTGCACATCTGTCCCGTGCTTTCAATGAACAACCATTGCCTGATTGATACAATTGATTTTCTGAGGAAACCTTTATTGTTGCCGGATGTTATCGAAAGATATAAAACAAACATTACCGCTTCAACCAACTTTGCTTTTACGCTTCTTAACAAACATTTTGGCAAAGACCAAAGCAAAATATGGGACCTCTCTTCAGTAAGGAAAATATTAATTGGGGCTGAACCAATATCGGTTGAAGTAATGGATGAAACAGCCGCACATCTTCTGCGGTTCAGATTAAGCCGTAATGCCATAATGCCTGTGTACGGACTTGCTGAAGCGTGTCTTGCTGTTTCCTTTACCCCGCTTGATTCCGAACCTGTTATCAAACACTTTGACAGGAACTGGTTTTATAAAAATAAATCTGCTGTAGAAGTTAAAGAAAAAGGAGAGGGGACGATAACCTTAAATGCCTGCGGAACATGGAAGGGATTTTGTGAGTTGAAAATTGCCGGAGCCGGAGATGAAGTTATGGAAACCGGCAGGATTGGAAAGATTTTAATAAAAGGAGACAACGTTTCCGGTTATTATTTGTTAAAGGGAGAAGAGAAAGAACTCATCGGCGAATGGCTCGATACAGGTGATCTGGGATTTATTTATGAAGGGAATCTTTATATCTGCGGAAGGATGAAGGATATTATCTTTGCCAACGGAAAGAATTACTATGCAAATGACCTCGAAGAAATAATACTTAATATTGAAGGAATCAATCCGGGAAAAGGAATAGTAACAGCATGCAGGGAAGAGGGAGAAGATGATGAAGTGTTGTTATTCCTTGTAGGTGCCAATCTGAAAACAATGGCAAAACAGTTTTTAGAAGCAAGGGAAATGATACTGAGAAAAACCGGCATAAATTTGGCAGCGCTTGTCCCGGTCAAGTCAACAGATATCCCAAAAACAACCAGCGGTAAAATCCGGAGGTATAAGCTTCGGGAGAGATACCTGAACGGAGATTTTGGGGAAAACACTAAAAGCGTTTTGCCTTATATACATGAGGAAGAAGAAAAAAAGAAAAAGGAAAAAATTCCCCCTTCAACAACATACGAAAAGATTCTTCACAATATGTGGTGTGTGCAGTTAAATAAAAGCCCCGAAGAAATCGGTATTCACGATGACTTTCTTGAAATTGGCGGAGACTCGCTTGCGGCAGCAACAATGTTGTCAATGCTTGAAAACCAATATCGGATATCTCTTCACTCCTCTGTCTTGGCGGATAACAGAACAATATCACAACTTGCGGCGTATGTAGAAAAACACCCGGGAACGTTAGAGATTGCAGGTAAGAAGAAGGGTAGGTTTTCAGGGTAATATATTCTTCCTGACTTCTGCCAATTAGTATGACAAATTGCGGTTAATTTTGTTAATAAGAGTAATTTCTTTGTCGTTTAATTGATTGGTTAAGAAAAAAGATAAATTCGAAACAATATCCAGCAGTTTTACAGCCTTAACATTCCGGATAACAGCAATAATTTGTCTGATATGTAATTTCGTTTCAACAGAGTGACAGAACTTTGAGAAAGATACAATCGTTGTTTCAGAGAAAGAAATTGGTGTGAGTTAGAGAGTGGCTATTTTATACTCCTTGATTTTGGTATAAAGGAGTCTGCGATGCATCTTAAGTAATTTAGCGGCCTCACTTCTATTGCCATTGGTTTCGATAAGAGCTCTTGTAATTAAGGATTTCTCAAATTCTTCTACAACATTCTTTAGAGAAGTACCGTGTTTGCTGATTTTTTCAAATGGGGAGTTGGGGGTATCGGATTTAATCTGTTCTTCGGAAGTTTCGATATTAATAAAGTTTTCCCGAGCCATCACAATTGCCCGCTGAATGTTATTTTCTAATTCTCTAACATTACCATGCCAAAAACCGTTTTTAAGTTTTCCAATATTTTCTTCGGTGACTACAAAGTTTCTATTAGGAGCGTAGTTCTTTAAAAAATGATCGACAAGAAGAGGAATGTCTTCAATCCTTTCTCTGAGAGGAGGGATGTTAATTCTAATGACATTTAGTCTATAATAAAGATCTTTTCTCAATCTTCCTTCATCTACTTCCTTTTCAATATTTACATTAGATGCCGCAATAATACGAGTATTAACGGGGACGGGGGTTTCGCCACCGACTCTAAAGAAGGACTGATGTTGTAGAATTCTTAAAAGTCTGATTTGGAGAGAATGGGACATATTGTTTATTTCATCGAGGAATATTGTTCCTTCGTTTGCAAGCTCAAAGCGACCGAGTTTTTGTGAAGTGGCACCGGTAAAAGCTCCTTTTTCGTGACCGAAAATTTCGCTTTCCAGTAGAGACTCAGTAAAAGCACCGCAGTTAATTTTAATATAGGGATTATCTTTGCGAAGAGAATGGCGCTGGATCGCATCTGCGATTAATTCTTTACCGGTTCCACTATCTCCCTGAATGAGTATGTTAGCATTGGAATGGGCAGTGAGCCCGATTACTTTAAGAATCTCTTTCATTTGAGGGCTTTTGCCAATAATTTGGTCTTTGTTGAGGTTAATGGTATCTATAGAGATTTGAGTGCGAAGTAATTTTAATTCTTTAAGCAGTTCAAAATAATTAATAGCTCTTTCGATGACAATAAGGAATTCACTAAGCTCGAAGGGTTTCTCGATATAATCATAAGCACCTTTTTTGATGGCTTCAATAACCCTTTCATTAGTTCCATAAGCGGTGAGCATAATAACAGGACGGTCAGGATTAATTAATTTCAATTCTGAAAGAGAAGCGAACCCATCCAAGACAGGCATATTACAATCGAGGAGGATGAGATCGATATCATGCGAGAGAGCAATATCCAAACCAACCAGACCATTTTCAGCTTCGAGGATATTGTATCCTTCCAGAGAAAGGATGTCATTAATGTTTTTCCTCATAGAGGCTTCGTCGTCGATAATAAGAATTGTTTTAAAGCTTTTCATGTTAATGAATGGGTAATAGAATAGTACATTTAGTTCCGTTGGTTTCTGTGTCAGAGAAGAATATTTTCCCCTTATGCGCCTTAATAACTTCATATGCAATTGAAAGACCTAAACCGGCGCCATGTTGTTTCGTGGTGAAGAATGGATCGAATATTTTTTCTTGAATATCAATAGGGATACCCGCTCCATTATCAATTATATCAATAATAACAGTTTTGTTTTCTGTGTCGTATGATGAATTCACAATTATTTTAATATCTTCTTTAACGGCTTCTGTGGAATTAGTAAGAATATTAATAAAAACTTGTTCAATTGCGTTGGAGTCGCATTTAACAGAGGGAATAGTATCGTCAAGATTAACAGAAATATCAATATCTTTTCTTTCTTCAATTTGAATTAAAGAAATAGTTTGAGCAAGAAGTTTGTTTAAGTTGACAGATTGGAATTTATCCGAGACGGGTTTAGAGAAAACAAGAAGTCTTTTTACAAGTTTAGTCAGTCGGTCAATCTCATTAACGATGAGCTGAATATCTTCAAGCGAGATAGGGTTATCTGTGGAATTGGCGGTTCCCATTTTCTTTAAAGTATGCTGCCAGATTTGGATTCGTGTCTTGATAATCGCAAGAGGAGTTTTAACTTCATGCGCCACTCCGGCTATCAGTTTTCCAAGAGTTGCAAGTTTGTCCTGGTGATAGAGCTCTTTTTCCAGATACTGTTTTTGAGTGTGCATTTCAGTCATCTTAGTCACAAGTTTATTAATTGCCGCAGCAATGAATCCATAAGTGCCGGTCATGTCATCAAAACGAAAAGAAGTATCCTTTTCAAGCTTTAGTAAACCGGTTTTTATTTTGTCTCTTTTCTTTCTTTGATTAGCTGTAACATATAGGGCAATTAAAAAACCGGCAAGAGATAAGAGCCCGGAAACCTGGAGAATAGTATTCAGTTTCAGCGCAGGAAGGTCTCTTTCTACATGAATTCTGGACCATACAGCACCAACAATTTTATTTTTAATTCTTATCGGTCTGGAAGCTAATGGGAAAATAGCGGGATCGAAAGAATGAAGATTAATTATTAAAGAGTCATTCTTAATAGAAGAGAGAACTTGCTCTTTAATAATGCTGTAAGAGCGTGGCGGTGGGCCGAAAGCCGGTATGGGAGGTGGAGATGTAGGGAAAGCATATCCATAAAATTCGTTAAATTTAACAAAAAAGAATCCTCCCTCAATCCCGGGTATATGGAGGAGTTCATTTCCGGTGATTTCCTTTAATTTTCCATCTAAGACATCTAATTTCAGTTTTGAAATAGAACTATCTAAAAAAAAGCCGGCATTATCGAGGCTATCGATTCTACTAATGGCAGCCTTTTCTAATTTTTCTAAGACAACTTCGGTTAAGACTTTTTTCCCCCTTATAATATCTTGTTTCCATTCTTCAAGAAGGTTGATAATCAGGAAGGTAATCCCGGCTACAATTACAGTAAAAATTATAAATGTGTAAAAAGGTCTTCGGCTTAAACTTATGTTCAAAATATATCTCTTTGGGTTAAAATATGAACTATATCAAAAATAGATAAAGAAAATAATAAATACAAGTATTTAATTTGATTTTTAACTGTAAATGAAACCCCGGCTGAGTGTACAATCATTATCACAGATAAATCGGGATGAGGATATATCCTCAGTTTAATATTAAGACAATGATTGTGCCACAGAATATATAACCAAATGAAGGGGTTTTTGACATAATATTGATTATGGATGGGTTAATTAATCACTTAGAGTGAGATGATTTAACACACAAAGAAGATCGCAAGTTAAAAAACCCCGTTAATTTTGGGTTATTTAGTGATATAAGATTGGTATAAAAATTGCATATAAATTTGCTTAAATAACATTGGAAAAATTATGATTCTATGTTTATTGTTGGTTTCATTTATCTTTTGTCAGCAAATATATGGCACTATACCTGAAAATATTGGAGAAAATTCAGATACAGCCAGGACGATTAATAATTTATATAATAAGAAGAAGATAAGGATAGTCGTTACAGATTCCGGTTTGGGTGGGATATCTGTAGCCGCTGGACTTGAGGAAAAGCTGGGGGAGATGAAGATTTTTGAGAAGGTGGAAATAATTTTTTTCAATTCTCTTCCTTCAGCCGAGTATAGGTATAATGCTCTCCCTTCAAACGAAGAAAAAGCACGGATATTTAATATTGCTCTTGAAAAGATGGAAGAGATGTATTCTCCGGATATAATACTTATTGCGTGCAATACACTTTCAGTGGTTTATCCGTTTACAGATTTCAGCAAAAAAAAAGCGACATTGGTTTTGGGTATAGTGGAATTTGGTGTTGAGCAAATAATTGAAGAATATATAAAGAATGAGAACTCATCAATTATTCTTTTAGGAACAAAAACCACCATAGAGTCATCGGATCATCAAATGAAATTAGTGAGCAGGGGAATAGACAGCAATAAAATTATTGGGCAGGTCTGTGTAGGATTGGAAACAGAAATTCAAAATTCTCCTCAGAGTGATATAGTTAAGAGTATGATCGAACTATATCTCGATGAAGCAATAGGAAAGGTTAGCGCGAATAAAAGTAAAGTAATAGTATCATTGTGCTGTTCTCATTATGGATTTTCCGCTGAGATTTTCAATTTGACGCTAAAGGATTTAGGAATAAAGGATAGGGTGGTACTGAATCCAAATGAAAAGATGATAGAAGCGATAGCAAACAATATGTATAGAAATAGATTTACAGAGACTGATGTTAATGTGGAGGTAATATCCCGGGTGGAAATCACAAAAGAAGAAAAGGATAGTATCTCAAGCATAGTTGCGCCATACGCTAAGCAAACATCCAATGCGTTACAGAATTACAAATTAAATCCCGGATTATTTAACATCAGCGAAGATAAACTTAAATAACAAAGAGAATGATTCCTTTAATAAAAGAATAAAACGAAAGATAGAGACAAAATGGAAAAAAGAAACAAATTATTTTTAATTGCATCTTTAATCGGTCTGCTAATTCTTACCGTGAATTTTCAGGGATGCGATATTTATGAATACGACGGGAATGCCGATTCATCAATTATTGAAAAGGGAGGCTATTTTTATCTCCTTGAAAGAGAATCCAATTCTTTGATAATGCTTGATTATCAATTGCGTGAGTTAAAGAGGTGGGGACTTACGACAGCAATAGAAGGTACGAGTACACAGGGAATTACCTTTGATGGAAATTATTTGTGGATTTCATCGGCAGGAACTACTGATAAAATATTCCAGGTAGATATAAGCGGTGATAGTATTGCAGTTTTAAAGTCTTTTGATGCCCCGCCACAAAAGAGGGGCACAATTCGTGATATTTCTTTTGATGGAAACAGTTTATGGGCGTTAAACAGCGGTTCATCAACTTATAAAACACCCGGAACTTTATATGAATTAAATCCTGCTGATGGAATTGTGAGAGCTGAATATATATTGCCAAATCCGGAACCGAGAGGTTTAACTTATGTACCGGCCTATGTTGATGTATATGGAAGCGGTATTAATGCGGGGCTTTATTTCTCAGATACAGAGAAGGATTATGTTTACTGTTTTAGGTATGACAGACCATATTTCGACACCTCTTTCTCAACACCGGTTCCCCCTCGCGGAGATTTTACAAGATATATAGTCGGGATAACTTATGATGGCAACCATTTCTGGTTAGTTAATAGTAGTGATGTTTCGGATATTTTATATAAGACTACTGCTTCAGGGGTTGTCTTGGATGAATTTCAGCTCCCATATTCGCAACCAGGTCCAATAGTTTGGTCAAATAAAGATCTTAGAAAAGGGAATCCCCCGTCTATTTTAGCAATTTCACCGGTAAGTGGTGTTATTGGCACCTCGGTAGACGTAGAGATTTATGGTATAGGATTCAAACCAAGCAGCGGTCTTTCGGTTAGTATGGGTGAAGGAATCACTGTAAACCTGGTTTCATTTATAAATACTTCTCAATTAAATGTGAGCATTAATATTGCACAGGATGCAGTTCCGGGGAAGCGGGATGTAGTTGTAACATACCCCGATGGTCAGACAGCCAAAAAGGATTCGGCATTCACCATAACTCAAACACTTCTTACTCCATATCTCTGGGTGGCAGATCAGGCATCAGGGCAAAGGAATCTTTATAAGATTAGATTAACAGATACTACAGTTGTTCAGGAATGGGCGACATCAGATATTTCGTCTGATGGTGTTCAGGGAGTGGGATTTGACGGAACTGATATTTGGATTGTTACATCAGGGACATCACGAAGCATTTATAAAATAGATGTTAGTGGAGCGTCTCTTGGAGTTAAATCCTCATTCCCAATTCCGGTAGTTGGTGGTACATTAAGGGGGATATCCTTTGAAGGAGGTTTTTTATGGGTAGCAGTGAGTGGACTAAATAATAGCGGGTATGTTTTTAAGTTAAATTCAAGTAATGGAGCTGTTTTAGATACAATTCAGACTCCGGGTTCGGAAGTTAGAGGAATTACTTTTGTTTCGGGAAGTCTTTACTGCAACGATACTTCGCTGGACAGTGTATATAGTTATAATAGCGGAAATAAGCAATGGACAGGTATATTTCCAACACCTACTCCGCCCGGAGGTACCAGCTCAAATAGATTTGCCACGGGTTTAACAACCGACGGTCAAGGGTTCTGGATAGCAAATAGTACAGGAGATTATGACCAATTGTTCAAAGTTTCGGAAACAGGAGTTGTTATACGATCATTTGATGCCCCAGGAAAAGGTGTTGCACAGATAACAGGCATTGTTTACACATTATCAAATTGAGGAGATATAAGATGAAAAAAGAAATTTCGCTAAAAAACGTAACTTTGTTTGCAATTGCTCTGTTAATTATTTCATTTACTAAAGATATTTCAGCGCAGATGAATATTGAAGGAGATTTCAGATTTAGATGGTATGGCGATAGCTTTTCTGATACGAGAGATAATAGAGATAAAGAAAGCTATATGAGGTATCTTGGACGAATTAGAGGGAATATTCGCTCAACGAAAAATATTACTTTTAATACAGAAATAACAACCGTAGTTGAAAGTCCAAATAATGTATCAGCCAGAAATATCGCTGGAACGGGTAAGCTGAATTTTAAGATAAGTCAAATATTTGCAGAATTGACCCAGCCGGATTTTGCTTTCTTTGATGTTATAAGAGTACGTCTGGGCAGGCAACCTTTCGGGATGGGGAAAGGTCTTTCATTTGGTGAGTCATATTATTTTCTTGAGAAGTTTGATGGAGCAAGAGTTGATGCGGCATATAGAAATTATTCGCTCACTCTTTTTGGAGCCATAACAGGACAAAACTTAAGCGAAAGCGGGCTTTATCCTGAACCGGGAAGTGATCAGATTTACGTGGCCAGGATAACAGCAGACTATTTTAATCAGAATATTATGGGTTATGCAATAAATCAAAGACTAAGAGGTTCGTTTAATGATAATTTAGTATTTGGCGGAGGCATTACAGGTTCGTTTTTAAATGATCGTCTTGATTATTTTGGGGAAATTGCCCATCAATCATTTAATACCGTTCCATCATTTCCTGAAAAGGGGGGGATGGGTTATATGGCAGGAATAGGGTATCGTTGGTCTATGGGTCCGTTCCGCTCAATAAAAGTTGAGACAAATTATGCAGCATATCAGGGAGATGATGCAAAGACGGGTAAAAATGAAATGTTTAGTCCTCCTTTTCCAAGTTTTTTCTGGGGAGACAGGTTTGGATATGTAAATGGAGAGATTGGTGGCAATTACCCAAATAGAGGTCGTAATCTGGAGGGGAGCAGGATTTGGTATTCGAGAATTTATTTTATTCCGCAAGCACTCCCTGAGCTAAGAGTTCAAGTACAATATTTAAAAATCAGTGAATATGTAGATAATGATGGATATAATAGTTTTGATGATGAACTTTCTGTGAGGCTCTATTATAAAATTTTGAAGAATGCACAGGCTCAGTTAAGATTTTCAAAGGGTTTCCCCAATGGCGAAGATAGGGATGTGAATAATAGCGGAACACTTTCTTCTTCAGAAGATAGATATTCTTATACGCGGTTCATGTTTGAGTTTACTTTAGCTTTTTAAATCGAGGTTGATATGAAACATTTAATAAAATATTTAGTCGTGATCATTTGTTTTACACCGGTAGTAATTTGGGGGCAGATTACATCAGTTCAATCCGGCTTGTGGACATCAGGCACAACATGGTCATTGGGAGCTGTGCCTACAAGTAATGAGGATATAGTAATTAGTAGCAGCCATACGATAACTATAGTGGATAGTAATGCTGTGTGTCATTCACTATCATTTGCCGATACCAGTGCGCATTTAGATTTAGATTCGAACAGCACTTTGTCCATATTTGGAGATTTTTCTCTATTCGACGAAACTCATAATGTGTTTTCTGCCGGTTGGTCAGCTACAAATGCTAAAGTTAGATTTTGTGGTCAAGGGGATCAATGGATAAAGAACTTTAAGCATTTGGGTCCTTCAACTTCATTTCGGGATTTGGTGATTGATAAAGATTCGGGGAAGGTGATTACCGATACATTGAAACTACAAACTATAGGTATTCAGAACAGTTTGGAAATTAAACGGGGTGAGTTTGTTTTATCCTCTCAAGATGATATTGAAGGAAGATATGCATCCAGTGTTAGCCTTGGAGCAACACCTACAATAACAATTCATCCGGAAGGTATATTTACAATGATGGGGAGCACTTCTCACATAAGAAAGAACACAAATAATGAACCAATCGGGAAAATGATTATCTATGGTTTGGCTACTGTTACCACAACCAGTACTAATCGGATTAATTTATCAGGTATAGATATAGAGGAAGGGGGAAGGCTTACAATTACTACCGGATGGAGCGCGAATAAACTTAATCCCGGAAGAGTGATCGTAAAAAATGGCGGACTGCTTAGGAATTCAACAACTTCAAATGTATGGATCGATACTGCAATTGTAGAACTTCAGAGAGGGGGAATATACGAAACATCAAGTGCGACAACAATTTTCCCTATAAATTTTGTCAATAATGGAACTGTAAGGTATATGAGGAACACTTCCGCCGGAGATCAGACTATTGCGGATATGGATTATTACCGACTTGAGGTAAGCTTCGCAAATACCGGTACTAAGAAGAATTGGACAGTGGCTGCGGATAGAATTATTTACGATAGTCTGGAGATAAATAATACTGCTGAGTTGGTTCTGTCTTCGACATCTTCAGCAATGGTTACGGTGAATAAAGTATTACGATTGACAACCGGTAAAATAAATAACTCAACTGCAAATATTAAATTAGCCGATAGCGTAGAGATTTCCCGAGCCACAGGAGAGATTGTAAATTCTCCAATCTTCGGGAATACGGTTGACCTGAAGTACACGAGTTCTGTTACTTCGGTTTCTACAGGGAAAGAATTTCCGACAGCAAATGTATTGCGAGACCTGACAATATATTCAACGGGTCAAATTGTAACATTGGAAACGGATGCAATCCTGAACGGTACATTAACTCTATCAACCGGAGACATAGATAACGATGGAAGTATGAATAATAAAACTTTAACTATTGCCGATGGAGCTACAATAAGGAGAGCAAGTGGGACATTATTGGTCTCGCCGGTCTTTAGTAATTCAGTAAACCTTGAATATATCTCTACTTTATATCATGTAACAACAGGGAATGAACAGCCGGCAAATTCAACCGCTTTAAATAACCTTACTATTACCGGAGATCAGGGAATTACTTTAGGAAGTGATATTGCCGTTAACGGTACGGTTTTACTTACGGGAAGTGAAATCACTACCGGAGATTACAAAGTTATATTAAATCAGGGGGCAAGTCTTGATGAAAGTGCCGGGAAAAACGTAATAGGGAATGTTTTAGTTTCACGCAATTTAGCTCAGTCGGTGAATGAGAACTTTGGTGGTGTTGGGTTAGAAATAAATGCAGCTGGGGCTGCACCGGGAATCACAGAAGTAATAAGAATTAATAATCAGCGACCTGCAGTTTTTGGATGCCGCAGACATTTTAAGATAACACCATCAAATAATGCCGGCTTAAATGCAACAATAAAATATTTTTATACAGATTATGAAGTTGGCATTCTCAACGAAAGCAATATGGTTCTTTATAAGTCAGCTGATAATGGAATAAATTGGAGTAAGCAAGGGGGAGTGATAGATGTAAACAATAATAACATTTTGCTAAGTGGAGTAAATGATTTCTCCTTATGGGCATTAAACGATAAAGATAATCCTATTGTGGGAATACAATCTGAAGAAGAATTACAGCCAAAAGAGTTCACCATATCTCAGAACTATCCAAATCCATTTAACCCTAATACAACGATAGAATTTACCCTTGCAGAAGAAGGGACGACAGAGTTAAAAGTATTTAATATAATAGGACAGGAGATTTCAACCTTATTCAAAGAGGAAGGGAAGTCCGGTCAGATATACAGAATTAACTTTAACGCTTCCGGGCTGCCGAGTGGAATATATTTTGCGAAACTAATTCAAGGCAGTAATCAGATAGTTAAAAAAATGATTTTAATGAAATAATTATCGGAGAAAAAAATGAAAAACTTGTATCAATTTTTGATGGTTCTATACATCATTTTATTAATTGGAAGTCAAAGCTTTGCACAAATTACATCAGCCGGAAGCGGAAACTGGAGTGAAGGGGCAACATGGGTTGGAGGTGTTGTGCCGGTCTCTGCGAATGATGTTATTATGGCTGCCGGACATACTATAACGATCGATGATGCGACAGCACAATGTAATAGCATTTCATTTGGAGATGCGACAGCTCATCTTGCAATGGGGTCGTCGGTGAGTATGTTAAGTGTCTACGGCAACATTACACTTGCTCCTCTCGTTGGGAGCGGGGCAACTGCGACAGCAGTAATCACGGGAGATACTGTTAGCGCCATTAATGTAACCGCCGGTGGTTCGGGTTATGTGGCTGTCTTGATTTCTTTTTCGGGCGGCGGCGGCACAGGATTGACCGCTGCTACAACAGTTACAAACGGAGTTGTCACAAATATTGCAGTGACCAATGGTGGTACAGGATACACATCACCGCCAACAGTCACGATTTCTCCAACTCATACGGTTTTCACAGCTTGGCCGGCAGGTGCGAAAATAAAATTTACCGGATCTGCAACACAAACATTGAGTGGATGGAGTACAACAGGATTTTCGACATCATTCGATGAAATCATAGTTGATAAATCAGGTGGAAAGGTGGTTACCGGCACACCCAATATGCGTTTTCAGATAGGGACGAGCCTGGAAATCATCAATGGAACATTCGAGTTGGCAAGTACAGATGACATAGAAGGCCGCAATTATGCCGGTTTTGCTTCATCTCCCACGATTACGGTTCAAGCTGGGGCAACATTTACAATGATCGGCGGCGGTTCTCATATACGTCGTGCCTCAAATACAACGGAAGAGGCAAAAAAGATTGGAGTAATGACAATATTTGGAACTGTTGAATTAACAACAACAAGTACGAATCTCTTGAATTTTGAAGGAATTGATATTGAGAGCGGCGGATTGTTGCGAATTCTTTTGGGCTGGACATCGGCGAAGCTAAACTCCGGAACAATAACCATTAAAAGCGGTGGTACGTTAGAAAACACAACGACCACAAATGTTTGGTATGTTAATTTAACAACACCCACGACAGTTGTTGTGAATACTGGGGGAACATTCAATTCAAAAAGTTCAACAACCCCACTCCCTCCCGCATTTACAAACAATGGTACATTTCGATATTCACGGTCAGTTTTAGATGGCAGCCAAACAATTATAGATATGGATTATCACCGTTTAGAAATTAGTTTTGCCGGAGATGGAACCGGTAGTAAAACTTGGACATTAAGTGCAGCAAGAACCATCATGGATAGTCTTGAAATTAATAATACTGCCAAGTTTCAAATTACTGCAACTACACCTCAAACATTAAATATTAACGGTACAATGAGATTAACATCAGGAACGATAGATAACTCTAATCCGAGTATAACGGTTATGATGGGAAACGGAACATTAATTTCCAGAGCAACCGGCACAATAACAAATGCACCTTCATTTGCAGGTGTAGTTGATCTAAGATATACGAGTGTGAATCAGGTTATAACCGGAAGTGAATTACCTACAGGAAATATAGTGCTTAGAGATTTAGCTATTCTTGGGACAGGCGGGGTTATTTTGAGTGCTAATGCAACTGTAAATGGTTCTTTGACACTATCGGTTGGAGAATTTGACAATAATGGAGTCGGTGACGATAAAGTACTGACAATGGCAGATAACTCAACAATAAGAAGAGCAACCGGGACTTTAACTACATTCCCAAGTTTGGGATCTGCTTATAATTTGGAATATATAAGCATTGTCAGCCCGGTAACTACCGGATTTGAACTCACTGGCGCACCGCATTTGATGAACAATCTATCTATAACCGGTACGCAGGGAGTTACTTTAGATAAGCACGTAACCGTAAACGGGACACTCTCGGTTAACGGAAGTTCTCTCACCACTGGGGAGTACACGGTTTATCTTTCGGGAAATGCAACGATAGTTGAACAGCCGGGGAAAACAGTACAAGGTGCTGTTCAGATTACCCGCACCTTACAGCAGAATATAAATAACACGTTCGGCGGGATAGGAGTGGAAATAAATGCTGCAGAAACATCCCCCGGAGCAACAATTGTAAAAAGAGTAACGGGCGTTTCATACCTGATAAACAACAATCCAACGATTCTCAGATACTTTGACATCAGTCCTTTAGTCAAGAACAATCTGAATGCGCAGCTTGTGATTCATTACGACGAAAGTGAACTTCTCGGTATTCCGGAACTGAAACTCGCAGCAACAAGATCAACCAATCAGGGAACCAACTGGATTTTCGCAGGGGGCACAACCGATTCAGCAAACAACACGGTAACTGTTCAGAATGTTTACAGCTTTTCACGATGGACGGTGGGTGATGCGGATAGCATTGTCCCGGTTGAACTGACTTCATTTATTGCATTGGTAAATAAAGACAGGGTAAAACTTGAGTGGACAACGGCAACCGAAACAAACAACGCCGGATTCGAAATTCAGCGAAAGGAAGCCGGTGAATGGGAAAAAGCCGGATTTGTTGATGGGAAAGGGACAACAGCAGAGAAGCAGGCATATACTTTCACGGATAAAGTAGCTGGTCAGGGTAAATATTCCTACAGGCTGAAACAGATTGACTTCAACGGAACTGTCGAATATTCAAACACCATTGAAGTTGAAGCCGGCTTTGGGCCTAAAGTATTCAATCTGAATCAGAACTATCCTAATCCGTTCAATCCTTCAACCACAATAGAATTCACACTGGCTAAAGACGGAATGACAGAACTAAAAATATTTAACATCATCGGGCAGGAAGTTGCAGGTTTGTTTAAGGAAGAAGGAAAAGCAGGGCAGATATACAGAGTGAACTTCAATGCTTCAGACCTTCCGAGCGGAATATACTTTGCAAAGCTCGTTCAGGGAAGCAGTCAGATGATGAAAAAAATGATTCTTATTAAGTAATTACGGGGGACGGAAGTCCGCCCCCCCCTTTTTTTTGTATGAAGAGATATCTGATAACGGCGTTTTTTTTGATTTGTCTCGGGCAGGTTTTCTGTCAGTCATCGGAGTATATTCCCGGAAAGTCATATTACGGCAAGATGAAATACACAGAGTATATTGCCGGTAATCTGCCATTGGTTATTTCGGTTCCTCATGACGGTGACTTAAAACCGGAGTTTATTCCGGACCGCAATAGTGGTTCTACAGCGAGGGATTACGGAACTCTTGAAATTGCCGAAAACATGATAAAGGAAATAAAGGAGAAAACCGGGAAATATCCGCATATAATCATAATGCATTTGGCAAGGAAGAAGCTGGATGCGAACAGGGAAGAGAATGAAGCTGCGCAGGATAACCGGATTGCGCTGGAAGCTTGGGAAGAGTATCACGGATTTATTGAGTCTGCCCTGAAAGAGGCGGAAGGGCAGTACGGAATGGGATTCTTTATTGACCTGCACGGACAGAGGCATCCGGAGGGGAGGATAGAGATCGGGTACTGTCTTGAAAACGATCTGATAATGCTTCCGGACGAAGATCTTGACAGCGAGGAAATAATGGAAAGAAGCAGCATAAAAAAGATGTCCGGACAGCTAAATATCAGGCATTCGGAATTAATACGGGGAGAGAAGAGTCTTGGAGCACTTTTTGATAACTATCCGGTGAAGTCAACTCCGAGTCCATCGGACCCCTTCCCCGGAGCGAAAAACTATTTCAGCGGCGGATATACAACTATACGCCATATTGTAATGAACGATGGGAACATATCAGGTTTCCAACTGGAACTCAATGAAGAACTCAGACAGCCGGGTGAGTGCAGTTCAACGGCTGGAATGCTCGTTAATATTCTAACGGAGTATCTGACCACTCATCACGATAAGGATATTCTCGAGAGAATTGAAGAATAATTTATTTAATAATTTATAAGGAGGCTACATGAAGTTAGTCAACATTTTTTTAGTATTTTTAGTAATCACAGTAGTATTTTTTGATGGTTACGGACAAACAACAATAACATCTGCGGGTTCCGGAAACTGGAGTGACGGGGCAACATGGGGTGGTGGTGGTGTCCCAACCTCAGCAGAAAATGTTATTATAGCTGCTGGGCATACTGTAACGATCGATGATGCGACAGCACAATGTAATAATATTTCATTTGGAGATGCGACAGCTCATCTTGCAATGGGAACAGCAACAAGTGTGTTGAGTGTTTACGGTAATTTTTCAATTACAGTTGGAACAGTTGCGACAGCAACAGCTGAAATTTCAGGAGGTGTTGTTTCAAAAGTAACAATAGTAAATGGTGGTGCTTTTTATACAACAGCACCTTCCGTTTCATTTTCCGGAGGTGGGGGAACGGGAGCCGCAGCTACAGCTACCATTTCAGGGGGAGTGGTAACTGAAATTAGCATAACCAATGGCGGTTCGGGCTATACCACTTTACCAACAGTAACAATCAGTGCTCCTTACAGTGGTTTTTCCGATTGGATTGCAGGAGCCAAAATTAAATTTACAGGGTCTGCAGCGACACAAACATTGAGCGGATGGAGTACAAGTGAGTTTTCGACATCCTTTGATGAAATAGTAGTTGATAAGTCAGGTGGAAAGGTGGTTACCGGCACACCCAATATGCGTTTTCAGATAGGGACGAGCCTGGAAATCATCAATGGAACATTCGAGTTGGCAAGTACAGATGACATAGAAGGCCGCAATTATGCCGGGTTGGCTTCATCCCCCACCATTACAATTAGAGCAGGAGCAATCTTTAATATGGTTGGGAGTGGATCACATATCCGCAGAGCAAGTAATCTAACAGATCCCGAATTGAGTAAAATTGGGAAAATGACAGTATATGGGACAGCTTCTCTTGGATCATCAAGTACTAACAGGGTCAATATCGCCGGAATTGATATCGAAAACGGTGGATTAGTTGAAATGGGAACCGGAAGAAGTACTGGTTCCGGCACATTTAATCCGGGAGTTATAACCGTAAAAAGTGGAGGAACATTCAAGAACAGTCTGTCAACAACATCTTTCTGGTATAACAATCTTGGTGTTCCGCCCCAGGTTGTTGTAAACAATGGAGGTGAATATGAAGCAGCTGCCACATCAACGACGATTCCTCAGGGAGGTATAATTCAGGAAAGTGGCAGCTCTTTTAGGTTTTCAAGCGGAAGCGCAACAAATTTACCTGCCGGTATTTCAAGCTATAAAACATTAATACTATCGGGAGCCGGTTCAAAAACGCTTGGAGTAAATACAACGATTGAAGAGGCACTGCAACTATCCGGTTCTTTTACAACATTGGGTTTGAGCACATTTACTCTGACGTATAATTCTAATGCTGTACTTCGATACGGGGCATTTGGACAATCAACACCACAAACAACAAAGGTTGCAGAATGGCCTGCATCGGGTGGCCCTTCAAATATCCAAATATATAATACTGGTGGAGTATCCTTACATGATAATAGAACAATCCCAGGTATTTTAACTTTAACCCTGGGTACTTTTGATAATAATGGGGCTCTTAATGACAAAGCACTAACATTGGGAAATGGAGCGACTATCTCTCGTGCCCGTGGTTCTTTAACGACAGTGCCAACATTTGGATCAAGTGTTAACTTAAACTACACAAGTTCTATTGAAAACGTTACTTCGGGAGTTGAGTTGCCAACAACTTCTACGGTTTTGAATAATTTGAGCATAACAAGTTCATTAGGAATGGTCCTTGGTGCAGATGCCACAGTAAATGGAATACTTACGCTTGCGAATGGAAGTTTGGCGCTCAATGGACACACATTAACCTATGGGACTGTTGTCGGAACCGGCGGAGCATTATCTGAAACACAGTTATTAAATGCACCATCTTCAGCGAATGTAGGTGATTTGGGAGCACTGATAACATCTGGCATTGATCTTGGATCGACTATTGTCAAACGGGGATTCAATGCTCAAACCGGAAACAGCAATAATAGTATTCTGCGATGGTATGAAATTACGCCGACTACCAATACTGGGCTTGATGCTACATTAGTGTTTCCATACAGCGAAGGAGCAGAGTTGAATGGCATAGAGGAAGCTAATTTGCGATTATTTAAATCAACCGATAATGGCTCAACTTGGACTCTCGCCGGAGGAAGTGTTGATATTGGGGCTAATACGGTAACACTAAGCGGAATTGACGGCTTTTCCAGATGGACGCTGGGAGGTGGCGAAGCTCCTCTTCCGGTAGAACTGGCATCGTTTACTGCCGGAGTAAAGGGGAAGACAGTTGAGCTAAGGTGGAAGACAGAGAGTGAAGTAAACTCGTATATGTTTGAGATCCAGAGATCGAGATCGAATTCCGGATGGGAGAAAGCAGGAGTAGTACCGGCTTCCGGAAACAGCAATTCCCCAAGGGAGTATTCTTTCCTGGATGAAAATATCGTTGTGGACAAATACCGCTACAGACTGAGGATAATAGATAATGACGGTACTGCTGAATACAGCGGCATAATAGAAGTAAATATCGGCACACCGGATAAATTCAGTCTTTCTCAGAACTATCCGAATCCTTTTAATCCAAGTACAATAATTAATTATCAGATTCCGGAGAGGAGTTTTGTGACTCTGGCAGTTTATGACATGCTTGGAAATGAGGTAAAAACTCTTGTAAATGAAGAAAAAGAAGCCGGATATCATAATACCGGATTTTCGGTGACCGGAAAGAATTTTGCAAGCGGGACATATCTCTGCAGAATAACAGTCACAGGTCAGGAAACCGGAAAGGTCTCCTCAGAAGTAAAGAAGATGCAGTTAATTAAATAAAAAAACAAACAGATTAATATAAGAACGAAAATGAACGGAAAGTATTTATACAAGATAGCCGCGTTAGTGATAAGTCTGGCGGCATTCTCCTATTCGCAGACAAACGCTTCCGGGAGTCTTAGTGATTATGTGACAGCCTACACCGCCGGACTACCCGGTGCAGATGGGAATGATTATCAAACACCCTCCCCCTCACAGCGAACTGAATGGGAAAACACGATTTTGCTGTTAATGCAGGGGAGTTACGGGTTGGCAAATACGGCTGCAAATAATTTCGGCTACAGGGTGGTAATCTTCTATGATACGACCACCCTGGAGACCTATTACATTCTGGAGAAACAGAGTTTGTCCACAAATCACTGGGGGATGTTTGTGTCTAATCCGGGAGCAAAAAGAAGCAGGCTGTTTATTCAGGCGCCTCACCCTAAATATGACACATATACGGACAGGCAGGCAACATACATTTTCAGGTATAACAGTTGCAGGGCTCTGTTTATTACAGGAACGCATAGGTGTAACAGTACCACAAACACAACCTGCAGCGGTACAAGCACAGTTTGCGGAGCGAGCGGACCATATAAAATATCGGATCAGGCACATACAGTGGACGGGATGCTTCAAGTAACCACGAATTTACTGAATAATAATATTACAAATTTGTTTGTGATTCAGCCTCACGGATTTACGCAGGGAGAAGGTGACCCGAATATAATCCTGAGCAACGGAACAAGGAATACTCCCGGCACAGATTATGCGTTAATGCTGAGAGACAATTTGCTGGATATTGATGATACGCTTACATTTAAAACTGCTCACATTGATCTGGACTGGGACAGACTGGTTGCGCTTATGAATACCCAAGGAAGGCTGATTAATAACAGCAGCGACCCCTGTTCCAATAATGCCGCGATATCTTCGGGGAGGTTTATTCACCTGGAACAGTGTTATACTTTAAGGAATTCAACTGCAGCACGGAAAAAATTATCTGATGCAATAGGATTAACATTTAGCGAGGAATCGCTTGTGCTTTTATCGCCTAATGGCGGTGAATCACTAAACAGCGGCACTACACATAATATTACATGGTCTTCCGCCGGTGTGACCTCGGCGGTTCAGCTTGAATACTCAACCGACAACGGTCAAAACTGGGTGCTTATAAGTGATAACGCACCTAACACAGGAACATACGCCTGGGCAGTACCCTATACGGGGACGTGGAAAGCAAAAATACGAATTGCAGATGCCAACTTTGCTCCGGTTGCAGATACGAGTTCATCAGTGTTTAAGATTCTCCATTCCGTTTATTCCACTACAGGTAGTACTGTGTTTGTTGACGCCTCATCTGCTTTTGGACCCCGATTGCTGGGCGGAGTGTATGATTTTCACCGGGGTATGGATTTTGATGGAGCGTACAACACACCAATCAGACCATCACGGGCGGGAGTAATAGTCAGAATGGAAGATTCAGCCCAGACATCCGGGACAGGTCTGGAAAGATTCGGGAACTGGATGCTTGTACGTATTGACTCCTCTGATGGCCAGCCGCGTCACAATGCATATCTTCACCTGAACGGTTTTCACAGGTTCAGTGTGGGGGACACAGTGACAACAATGGACACTGTGGGATTTATGGGGAAATCCGGCTATGAAATTAACACAGTCCATCTTCATCTGGAGCTATACAAAAATCTAACCGGAACCGCTATTGATAAAGACAAAGCAAAAAATCCGGTGGAATTACTTCCTTATTCGAATTCAAACTCATATCAGGTCAATTTCATTGAGCTGGGTGATTCTTCAGCAGCTGAGGTAATTTCGCAGGACACGGAACTTGATCTTGACGGAGTAGTTATTTATTGTACAATCAATGACAGAACGGTAGAGTTTAATTCAAGGATCGGAATAGATCCGATAGATAATAATAATCCCCATTACAATAATGTGCGAATCGATCCCGCTCTCTTTACACAGGAAAGCGGCACGCGTACAATAAAGTTTTGGGTAAAAAGCAGTGAATCAGGAACGATAGATTCTGTAAAGATAGCTGACGTGAAAGGTTATTCGATCACTATTTCTCAGTCTTCACTTGGGCAGCGATACGCAGTTGCAACCGGAAATTGGAACGGTGCAATCTGGGCCACTACATCCGGGGGTGCTGCAGGTTCTGCTTCAGTACCAATGTATCTTAATGATATAGCCATTAATCCAAATATAACCTTAACAATAAACATCTCCGATGCGCAATGCAAATCCGTTTCTTTTGCTGCAACAACCTCAAAAATCAGCTTTTCTTCCAACAGTGTATTGAGTATTTATGGAGATTTTACCTTAGCGTCTACAAGTCACCAAGCAATTTCAGCTTGGACAGCCGGAGCAAAAATAAAATTTACCGGATATGCAACACAAACATTGAGAGGATGGAGTACGACTGGATTTTCGACCTCATTCGATGAAATCATAGTTGATAAGTCAGGTGGCAAGGTTGTCACTGACGGTTCCAATATGCGGTTTGGCATCGGGACGAGTTTAGAAATCATCAATGGAACATTTGAACTTGCCAGTACGGATGACATAGAAGGTCGCAATTATGCCGGCACGGCAGCTTCTCCAACGATTACGATTCAAGCGGGGGCAACATTTAATATGGTGGGAAGTCTTTCACATATTCGAAGAGCATCAAATACAACAGTTTCCTTAAAAAGAATAGGAATCGTTATCGTATATGGTACTGCAAATTTCAGAAGTACCTCTTCTAATGGAATAAATTTTTCCGGAATTAATGTTGAAAACGGTGGGTTTGTCGTGGCTGCAAGTTTTAGTGCAACCTCTCCTAACAATTTTAATCCCAATAGTGTAATTGTAAAGGCAGGCGGGGAATTTTTAGTAACAAGTAGTGTGAATTTTTGGGAGACAACAACTCCGGCATTTAATTTGCTGTCTGGGGGTGTGTTAAGTTTATCAGTTGAACCAACTTATGCTTTTCCCCCGGAATTTACAAATAATGGGACCATTGAGTATGGTTTTATTGGTGATCAATTGATAAAGACTCAATCCTATAATGGTTTAATGATTTCAGGAGGCGGTAATAAAACATTAGCCGGCGATATAGCAATTAGCGGCGAACTTAATATTCAAAACGGTCATTTAGTTACGGGAATAAACAAAGTCACTCTTTCTTCTTCCGCAACAATGGCAGAAGCGATTGGTTCAATGATTCTTGGTAAAGTAACAACTACAAGAAATGTAGAGCAAAATGTCACTAATGTTTTTGGCGGAATAGGTGTGGAGATAAACGCTGCGGGAAATGCACCTGGTTCTACTTTAATAGAACGAGAGACCGGAAATGAAATCACATCAAACGGAAACAGTAGTATTAAAAGGTGTTTTTATATTTCACCCGCTGTGAATAACTCGCTAAATGCAAGTTTGGTATTTCATTATGATGATTCCGAACTAAATGGTATCTCAGAGTCGAATCTTCGTTTATTTCGTGCATCAGAACTTAATGGAGAGTGGAGTTTTATGAATGGGATAGTGAATACGGAAAGCAATACCATAACTTTAAGCGGAATAGATGGTTTCTCATACTGGACAGCGGGGAATTCCGAATCGCCACTCCCGGTGGAATTATCTGCATTATCAGCAACAGTTAAAGGAAGCAGTGTGAATATAAACTGGGAAACAAAAACAGAAATCAATTCATTTATGTTTGAGATTCAGCGCATGGGGTCAAAGACTAATTGGGAAAAAGCCGGAGAGGTATCTGCAAGCGGAAACAGTAACTCTCCCAAAGAGTATTCTTTTAAGGATGAAAATCTGACAAACGGCAAATATCACTACAGACTTAAAATTGTAGATAACGACGGTAAATACAAGTATAGCGATGCGGTTGATGTGAATGTAGACAAGCCGGACAAATTTGCAATCTCCCAGAATTACCCGAATCCCTTTAATCCAAGTACGGCGATAGAGTATCAGATTCCGGAAAGGAGTCAGGTAACCCTGAAGATATTCGACATACTCGGAAATGAAGTAGAGATGCTGGTGAATGAGGTGATGGAAGCGGGATATTATAAGGTAAATTACTTCCTCGGAAGGAAAAGTATCTCCAGCGGAACATACCTCTGCAGGTTAACGGTAACGGGAGAGGAAACTGGAAGGATATTTTCTGAAGTGAAAAAAATGCAGTTAATAAAGTAAAAGAACGGAAAGACTAAGATGAACGGAAAATATTCGTGTTGTGTGATAATAATGATAAGTCTGATGACTTATGCATTTGCTCAGACAAATACGTCCGGAAGTCTTAGCGATTATGTGATAGCCTACACCGACGGATTACCGGGAGTTGGGGGGAATGATTATCAGACGCCGACAACCGGACAAAGGACAGAGTGGTCGAACACAGTAGTATTAATACTCCAGGGAAATTACGGGATTGCAAATACAGTGGCAAACAATTTCGGTTACAGGGTGGTAATCTTCTATGATACGACCACCCTTGAAACTTATTATATACTTGAGAAGCAGAGTTCGTCAGCGAATCACTGGGGGATGTTTGTACATAATCCAAAAGGAAAGAGAGGCAGATTATTCATCCAGGCCCCACATCCCAAATATGACTCATATACGGACCGGCAAGCCACATACATTTTCAGGTATAACAGCTGCCGTGCATTGTATATAACGGGAACTCACAGGTGCAATAGCACAATGAATTCGAGTTGCAGCGGGACAAGTACTGTTTGCGGTCCGAACGGACCGTATAAAATATCGGATCAGGCGCACACGGTTGACGGAATGCTTCAGACAACAACAAATGTAGTGAACAATTACATCAGTAACCTGATTGTCATTCAGCCACACGGATTCGCTCAGGGCGAAGACGATCCGGATGTAATCATAAGCAACGGAACAAGGATAACTCCCACGGTTGATTATGCTGTTATGCTGAGAAATAATATGCTCCTTGTTGATGATACGCTTACGTTCAAGACGGCACATGTTGACTTTGACTGGGACAGAATGATAGCCTTAACCAATACTCAGGGAAGGCTGATCAATAACACTTCTAATCCCTGCTCGAATAATGCAACACAATCAACCGGAAGATTTATACACCTCGAGCAGAGTTACAGTCTCAGGAACTCCACTATCTCCAGAAAGAAACTCTCCGATGCAGTAGGGATGACTTTCGACGAAGATAAAATTACCGTCCTTTCCCCAAACGGTTTTGAATCGCTCCAGGCGGGGGAAATAAAGAATATCTCCTGGTCAACCACAGGGTTTGTCGGCAATGTTAAACTTGAGTATTCCACCAACGATGGCTCCTCCTGGATTCTTATCGCTGCAAGCACGGTAAACAGCAGTACATACTCCTGGAATATTCCCAAAATTGGTACGTGGAAAGGGAGAGTGCGAATTTCCGACAGTGAGAATAGCGGTATTTCCGATATGAGCAACTCTGCTTTTAAGATTCTTTACTCGGTTTATCCGACAACGGGAAACATATTCTTTGTTGATCCCGCATCAGCTTTTGGGCCACGATGGCTAAATGGGGTATATGATTTTCACAGAGGGATTGACTATGCGGGGGCATACAATACTCCGGTAAGACCATCACGTGCCGGAGTTGTAGTACGGAAAGAGGATTCAACACAAACAGCGGGGACGACTCTTCAGAGATTCGGAAACTGGATACTTGTCCGGATAGACTCTGCAGATAGTCAGCCGCGCTACAATGCATATCTTCACCTGAACTCTTTTTACAGAATTAATGTGGGGGACACGGTAACCACACTCGATACAATCGGTTTTATGGGGAAATCGGGGTACGGGATTAACACCGTGCATCTTCATTTGGAATTATACAGAAATCTTAACGGGACTTCAATTGATAAAGACAAGGCAAGGAACCCGCTTGAACTCCTTCCCTATGAGGACTTAAATGAATACGGGGTTAGCTTCACGACACAAAATGACTCCATAGCAGTAACAGTAGTGGTCCCGGAAACCGAACTCGATTTTGACGGGATTATCATCTGCGGGTCACTTAAAACCAAGTCAGTCTCTTTCAACAGCAGAATTGGAATTGACCCGGATAACAATGACAATCCCCGCTATAACGAAGTCTTCATAGAGCCCGAAGCCTTTCTGCAGTCTTCCATACATCAAAAAATCAGTTTCTGGGTAAAAGAAACCGAATGCGGGAATATAGATTCGGTGCGGATTTTTGACGTGAAGGGGTATTCAAAGAGTTTCACGAAGATATCAGGTGCGCAGGATATTCAGCCCGCGGAAGTATTCACGCTGTATCAAAATTTTCCGAATCCGTTCAATCCGGCGACCACAATTAGTTTCAACCTGCAAAGGGAGTCGGAAATAAGACTTGAAGTAATAAGTTTAACAGGCGAACTGGTAAAGGTGCTGTCCGAAGGATGGTACTCCGAAGGAAACCACAGTGTCAATTTTGAGGGGCGGGAATTATCGAGCGGTATGTATTTTTGCCGCCTGAAAGCATCCGGCAGAGAAAGAATGATAAAATTAACATTAATCAAGTAAATGTATTATTTATGAGTATTGAATTAATTACTTTATTATGTATGCTGACGGCATTTGCCGTTGCTGTTTTTATATTCAAACTGCCTGCAGGAGTATCGCTTATGTTGTCTGCGGTAATAGGTGGACTGGTAGCGGGTGAGGGTTTCCCGGTTCGTCATTTAGTTGAAGGGAGTTTTGGATTTCTGGATCCGATAATGATTATTGCAACCGCAATGATTTTTATGAAGTCGGTAGAGGCATCGGGAGCATTGCAAACAATAAGCTATCACATGATAAAATCATTATATAAGTTCCCAACTACTATGATGATATTGATTACATACTTTGTAATGTTCCCCGGGATGTTAACCGGTTTATCGTCTGCTTGTATTCTTACAACCGGCGCCTTAGTAGTTAAACCGTTATTAGCAATGGGGATGCCGGGCGTAGCGGTCGGTTCATTAATTACAATGGCAGCAGTATTTGGAGAAATCGCACCACCGATTTGTATTCCTGTAATGATAATAGGGGGGGGGGTTGATATGCCCTATGTCGGTTTTGAATTGCCGCTTTTTCTCGCTTCCTTTCCCTTGGCAACCATTACGGCAATAATAATTCGTTTTAGGTATTTAAAGGAATTTGATATTAAAAATGTTTTATCGCAAATGGAGAAACCGGTATATGATAAGCATGGTTTGAAACTCTTTGTTCCAATTGCGGTGGTGGTGATTTTATTGATTTTAGAAAGAATAATGCCTGATTATATGCCTCATGTGGGAGTGCCATTGATATTTATGATCGGAACAATATCAGCATTTGGTACTGGTGAAAAAATTGACTTTTATAAACAAGCGAGTTTAGCAATAAAAAATGCGATGCCGGTAATGGCTATACTTGTTGGGGTTGGAATGTTTATTCAAATAATGACATTATCAGGGGTGAGGGGTTATCTTGCGGTTACGGCATTACAGATGCCCGATGAACTGAAATACGGAGCAGGGATGATAATGCCTTTCTTTGGTTCAGCTTACGCGGCAGCATCAGTTATTGGAGTTCCTCTTGTGTTTGTTTTTATCGGAAAAAACGAAATAATAGTTGCTTCAGGATTGGCATTGTTGGCAGCACTCGGCGATACAATGCCTCCTCCTTCTCTTTTATGTGCGTATGCCGCTCAAATGGTCAACGAAAAAAATCACTTTAAGATTCTAAGATATAGTCTGTTTTATATTCTTTTATCAATGATTACAGCATTCCTTATTATATATTTTGCTGACAGCATTGGAAGTGTAATCTCGAAATATTAATTAAGCAATGGAGAAATAATGCTTTTTACTATATACATATTGATTTTATTATTACTTGCGACTATTGTTGTGATCGAACTCTTTAAAGAGATGGAATGGAAAAAACAAATTGCCTATGTAATGATACTGATTCCATTTGTTTTAAGAATCCTGCAAATTAAATAATGAGAAGCAGATGAAAAAGAATTATTTAACCGCAATAATAATTTTGCTGATTGCGGTTATACTAATGGTAACAGCATCGGTTGATTTTCTTAATAAAAGAAGAATGAACAAGCTTTATCCTTCGGAGGGTTTGACGAAGATTGGGAAACTAAGCAATTATCTGCCTGGGTTAGAAGGAACAAATAGCGACTCCGATGTTTATTTCTATGATAGCGGTAACCCCGGGTCCACGATCCTATTGCTTGGTGGTACGCACCCGAATGAACCATCGGGTTATATAAGTGCTGTTGTCTTGATAGAAAATATTAAAGTTTTGCAAGGGAGAATAATAATATTGCCTCAAGCATGTAAGAGCGGATTTACTTGTACTGATCCAATGGAAGCGCTTCCCGCTGATTTCATTTTAAAAACGAGAAGCGGAAACCGAACTTTCTCTTTTGGTTCAAGAGTTTTTAATCCTTTAGACCAATGGCCGGATCCTGAAGTTTATACACACTTTCCAAGCGGACAAAAATTATCAGGTTTTGAAACAAGAAATCTAAATCGCTCATATCCGGGTAAAGTCGATGGGACATTATCTGAAAGAGTGGGATATGCTATTATGAAACTAATCCGAAATGAAAAGGTTGATATTGCATTTGACCTGCATGAAGCAGCTCCCGAAATACCGATTATTAAAGCAATTATTGTGCATGAAAAAGCCAAAGAATTGGGGGCGATGGCTGTTCTTAATCTTGAGTTCGAAGACTTAAAATATGCACTCGAAATATCCCCGAAGAATTTCAGAGGATTAAGTCACAGAGAATGGGGTGATTATACTGATGTTTTGCCGTTTCTTATGGAAACCAGCAATCCGATACAGGGACGTTTTAGAGGAAGAACAAATTCAAACTTAATAGTTTATGGAGAAGATGACAATTATAGGAAAGCGCTTGAATTGGGAAAATTGAGAATAGAATATGACCCCAAAGGTGAACCTCTTGCGGTAAGAGTGGGAAGACATCTTGAGGGTTTTAACGCAATAATTAGTGCTTGTAATGAATTTAATCCTGATAAACAATTTAAATATGAAGGAATCCCTTCTTATAGTGAAATTTGCAATAAAAGTTTTATAAATATCCTACATTAACACGATAAAACGGAGTAACAAATGAAAGCAATCTTAAACTTAGTTCTTACGGTATTAATAATTTCTTCAGTTGGCTTCAGTCAATCCGGGAAGAAATATGAACAACCTATATTGGTTACGTCAGCAGGCCAAAGTGCTGATGTTGTTCTGGCAGGAATGATACTGAAAAAGATGAATTTAAATTATAAGATCAAGCCCTTAGCTAAGGAAAATGAACTTGACGGAATCAAGACATTGATAATTGTACCGGGATTTAGTTCCAAAGGCTTGGGAGCAGCCGGAATAAGCCGGGAACAAGAAAAAACAAGAATTACAAATCTTATTTCAGCTGCAAAGAGGTTAAACATCAAAATAGTAATGCTTCATATTGGGGGAACAGCACGCAGAGGACAACAGTCTGATGATTTTAATGAATTATCGGCTGAAGCTTCATCTGATATGATTGTTGTCAAGCAGGGAGATGAAGACAAATTCTTTACAAATATTGCATCAACCAAAAAGATAAAGATTCAGATAGTAGAGAAAATAGCAGCAGTTACAGAGGCATTAAAGAAAATCTTTTAAATAATATTTCAAAACACCTTACCATCATACTGTTTTTGGTAAAACAAATTTTCGGAGCGGATAATGAAACATAAATTTTCTCTTAGAGCAATATATATACTTATTATTAGTTTTACTCTGATATTTTCTCTTCAAATTTCGATTGGACAGACATCAGAGGAAAACAAACGTGAAACTATTGGCAGTCAGGAGAAGGGTAATTATGCCGAAGGAAATGAGTGGATGGTCTCAACAGCACATCCCCTCGCTACGGATGCGGCAAATGAAATGCTCAAACAGGGTGGCAACGCAATAGATGCTGCAATAGCTGCTGCCTTCGCTATTGGAGTAGTGGAGCCGGATGGTTCCGGTTTAGGTGGAGGCGGGGGAATGGTTATTTATCTGAGTAAAGAGAAAAAATTTGTCTTTATTAATTATTATCAACAGGCATCTGAAGAAGTAAATAACCTTAATTTTGATTTAGAAAGTGATAGAAAGAATGCACGTTCAATATTAGTGCCTGGTACAGTTGAAGGTTTAACGACTGCTCTTGAAAAATATGGGACTCTACCGTTGTCAACCGTACTAATGCCCGCAATTCGGTATGCTGAAGAAGGTTTCCCTGTTGATAGAACGCTTGCTTCTTTGATGCTTGACAATGTTGAACTTTTACAGAAATACGAATCAACTTCTGCTGTTTATCTTTCGGAAGGATTTCCCTTGATGGAAGGAGAAATTCTTGTACAAAAAGATCTTGCAGCTACTTTGCGTAAAATAGTTCTGGAAGGAAAAGGCGGTTTCTATAAAGGAGAGCTTGCCAGGAAAATGGTTGACGAAATAAACGCAGCCGGCGGTAAAATAACTCTTGGTGATTTGTTGAACTATAAGGCAGAAATCTCTGAACCCTTAATCGGGACGTATCGTGGTTATCAGATAGTTACTGCCGGGTTTCCACAGTCCGGAGCTTCAATAATCCAGGCGTTAAATATGTTGGAAAATAAAAATCTCTCAGAAGTTGGGCACTTTAGTCAAAATGGAGAGACACTTCATTTGATAGCTGAAACTCTTAGACGAGTATATGCCGATAGGTCTGCTTATATTGGTGACCCGGACTTCGAGTATATTCCTGCGAAAGGTCTTCTTTCAAAGAAATATGCACTGGTAAGGTTCAGTGATATAGATGAAAATTACTCCTCACCGAATGAATACAGAAAGACAAAAGAAGGTAATCCAAATCCTTACGATAATGAAAGTGGAGATGAAGAAGTTGTGCGTGAAAATCAGGAAGAAAAGGATTTCTTCGATGATAATAGCGATGATGAAGAAAATTCTGCTCCAAAAAGATGGAATGACCAACTTTTTGATACCTGGGGGAAAGTGAAAAAAGAGAAGAAGAAAGAAACTAATTCAGAACAGGATAAATCTCCCAAAAAAGAAAAAAACATAGAGGAATTAGAAAAGGAATATGATGGCGGACACACGACACACCTTTGTGTTGTGGATAATGAAGGAAATATGGTTTCATTAACTCAAACATTAGGGACATTCTTCGGCTCGGGGTTTATTTCATGCGGAGTACTTTTTAATTCATCAATGTCAAATTTTTCCCAGAATATGGAAATTAATATGCCTAAACCGGGGAAGCAACCTCGTAGCTCTATTTCTCCAACAATTGTAATGAAGGATAATAAACCATTTCTGGTAGTAGGTTCACCCGGAGCGTCTAGAATCATTTCAACAGTAGTTCAATTATTGGTAAATATTATTGATTTTAATATGAATGTGGAAGTTGCAAATAATGCACCACGTATTTTTTGTCAGAAATTTGATGACTATCTCCATTTGGAAGGAAGAATCCCGCAAATGGTTCAAGATGCAATTACGAAAAAAGGACACAATATCCGGGTCTATGGCGATTACGATCTCTTTTTCGGCGGCGCACAGATGATATTAATTGATTGGGATAAACATAAATTTTTTGGCTCAGCCGATCTCAGACGCGGAGGGAATGCATTAGGAAAGTGAGTGATTTTTCTTTTGTTCCGAAGGTTACCTGCATAAAAAGAAAGAAGAGTTTATCCCGGGAAATCGGGTTTTCGGCGAGGGCTAAATGCTATTATTGCTCGTTGGAATAATATTTGCCTTTCTTTCTTTTTTAGTTATGGAAATATTCTTAATAAGAAAGATGATTAATGCTTTTAAGCATAGGATAATTATCAATGGGACTCGCGGAAAGTCAACTGTTGTTCAGTATATTCATGCCGGATTATCTTCGCAGTATGATTCGGAGACAAACAAGAAGACCGGATATTGTTTGGGGAAAATTACCGGAGTGATTCCTGCTTTGCTTTTACCAAACGGGGAAAGTAAAAAAATAAATCGACGTGGAGGGGCGAGAGTTCAAGAGCAGTTTAGGGCTATATTCTATGCTTCAAAACTGAAAGTGGATAATATTGTTTTTGAATGTATGTCTATAAATCCTGAATTGCAGAAATTGGAAAGTAAAATTCTGCAACCAACAGTTTACGTTATTACAAATATAAAAAAGGATCATTATGAACAAATGGGAAAAGATTTAACAGAGCAGGTTAAATCAATTTGTGAGGCGATTCCATATAATTCCATTGTAGTTACAGGTGCTGTTGAACATATAGATGTAATTAATCAAACAGCGAAACTAAGAAATACTAAAGTCATTGTGCCAGAATTTGCGAGTTCTTCTCTCCAATACAAAGAAAGAAATATTGAGCTTGCTCTTGAAGTCTGTATCCAGGCATCTGTCACAAAAGAGGTTGCCTATGAAAGGATTATTAAAAGATCAAAATCAATTTCAACAAGGATTTTTGTTCTTCCGAATAACTCCAAATTTATTGATGGATTTGCAGTTAATGATGTCCCATCTGCGGAATTATTTATAGAGCATTGGAGAGGGGAGTTTCCCGAACTTAATAAACTGGTCATTGTACTTAATTCAAGGAATGACCGGCCACTTCGAACCCTTGTATTCGCCAAATGGTTTGCTTCGGCCGATAGGATAAATACGACTAATTTAATATTAATCGGGAATCATGTCCCGTTCCTTCACTATAAATTATTAAAAAGCGGATTTGATAAGAATAAAATAGTTGTTTGGAAAAAGCGGGATATTAAAAATGTATATTTGCTGTTTGAAAAATTAAACCTATCCCATTCTTTAGTAGTTGGTTTGGGCAATATAGCCGATGAAGGATTTCGTTTTATTAATGCTTTAGAGAGAGGGAATGATTTTAGAGTATGATATCGGAAGCACTGCTAATAGGGTTAATTGTTGGCATTCTCTTTTATGAATTGTTCGATCTTTCACCGGGAGGAATAATTACGCCGGGTTATTTTGCGTTATATATCGACCAGCCGGTAAGAATTATTTCTACTGTGATAATAGCGCTTATTGTTTTAGTAATAATTGAATATTCAGCGAAATACCTGATTCTGTATGGGAAAAGAAAATTCCTTCTTGCAATTCTATCAGGCTTTCTGTTAAAAGTGATTCTGGACTATTTCATTTTCCCCAATATTAGTGTCGGAGTAGAAATGCAAACAATAGGTTTTATTATTCCGGGTTTAATAGCCAATGAAATGTTTAGACAATCACCCATAAAGACTATTTGCTCCTTAGGGATTGTTACATCTATCACATATTTAATACTGGTAATAATCAGATAAGAAATGAAAATAAATTCCTCAAAAGCGCTGCTGTTGTTATTTATTCTAAGTGTTGGAATTGTAATTGTCACAAGGGCATTTATTGATAATAGGGGAAAATATGTAAACAATAAGGAAAGAGAGGCAGCGGTAAGGTTAACCGAGGAGTGGTTTGATCTGATAAATAAGATGAAGATAGAAAAGGGTTTACAAAAAAGCGAATACAGCGATTTAAAATACTGGGGGTTATTGGGGACGGAATACACGGCCATAACAACTACATTGGGAAACTTTGAAGCAAAGCAGACGGCGGCTAATCCGGAGTTTGCCGGAGTAATAATAAAATGGTTAAAGGAGTTAAAGATTGATTCAAATTCAGTAGTGGCGATAAATCTGTCAGGTTCATTTCCTTCTTTGGCTATAGCCGCATTAGCAGCTGTGCAGACACTTGGGAGTAAAGTTGTAATGATAAGTTCATTAGGAGCTTCGATGTATGGCGCTAATGAAGAGGATGCAACATGGATTGATATGGAAGAATATCTGAGAAAATATGGGGGATTGGTTTATAAATCTGTACTGATAACACCCGGAGGAGTAAATGACAATGGAGGGGGGTTGCAGGATGAGGGGATTGAATCTTTAATAAAGGGAGCGATGAGGAATAAGCGGGAAATATATTTTGCAAAGGATTTGAATGATGCGGTTAATAAAAGGTTTGAGATTTTTTCAAGGGAAAAGATAGGGGTATTAATAAACATCGGGGGGAATCATGCCGCACTGGGAAACTGTTCACATTCTACAATTATCCCAAATGGGCTGCTAAAAAGTTATGAATCATGCTCACATACGGATAAGGGTTTAATTCAAAGGATAGCTGAGAATAAAATTCCCGTGATTCATTTGTTGAATATTAAAGATTTAGCGATAAAAGTTGGATTACGATTAACACCGACGAAACGGTTTCGATAATTTATTTTATGCATGCAATTGCAAAATAAATTTTGAAAAGGAGTTCTTTCGAAAACAGTATAACAAAAAGAACTTTGCTGCTAAAATATCGAATTAGTGAATCAATTAGTGACATGCCGAATATTTTTCGGATATTAATTTCTCTGGAATTCGATTATTTGCTTTGGCTTTAACCACGAACTGGAGTTCTCCGGCTGTTTCGGCTTTTACCGCTTAAAAAAATATTGATGCTAAAGCCCACTTGTTTTTAGAACGATTAACCAATCCACTAAAATCGGATAGCTAATGATTTACAAACTCAACTGCTGAGTCGAGAGATAGTAGTACAATCCGCGGTTTTCCATTAGTTCTGCATGATTGCCCGCTTCAACAATATTTCCCTTGTCTATCACAATAATCTTATCGGCTTTCTTTATTGTTGAAAGACGGTGAGCTATCATCAGTACCGTGCTCTCCTTAAAGTTATTCTCAACGTTGTACTGAATATTCTTCTCTGTTTCATTATCAAGCGCGCTGGTCGCTTCGTCGAGGATAAGTATTTTCGGCTTCATCAGGAACGTCCTTGCAATTGCAATTCTCTGTCTCTGTCCGCCGCTTATGTTTGAGCCCCGCTCTTCAAGATGAGCATCATACCCGAGAGGCATTTCACTAATAAAATTATGTGCGTTTGCAAGCTTTGCAACTTCGATGATCTCCGAAAGCTGAACATCCGGTTTTCCCTTGGCGATGTTTTCACGGATAGTACCCCTGAAGAGATCACTCTCCTGCGGAACCATTCCAATCTGAGCCCTAATATGGGGGAGATATAGATCCGCAAGATCGAATCCGTCAATAAAGACTCTTCCCGATGAAGGAGCATAGAAACCGTAAAGCAGTTTGGATAAGGTGGATTTACCCGAACCGCTCCTGCCGACAAATGCTACACGCTCTCCGGCTTTAATTTCGATCGATACATTTTCAATTACGTTATCCTTGCTGTCGCTGTGATAGCGGAAAGTAACATTATCAAGCTTTATAAAGCCTCTTATCTGACGGACTGAAATTTTTTCGTTTTCATCATGCTCTTTAATTTCAAGAGGGCTTTCGAGAACATCGTTGATCCTTTCTACTGAATTAACAGCCTCTTGGAAAGTGTTCCAGGAACTCATCAGACTCATTATCGGGGCAGATACAGCCTTTGCCATAATTGTAAAGGCGATCAGTTCGCCCACAGACAACCGGCTCGTTAGTACGAGGTATGCGCCGTAGAATAATACAGCCGCTTCGCTTAAGTTTGTGATCACTCCTACCGACAGGGTTGAGTAGATCATATACTTAATTGATTTAAAAAATCCGTTGATGGCTTTTATCTGGAGGTTCTCCCATTTCCATCTCGTTTGATTTTCAATGCCAAGAGTTTTTACGGTCGAGATACCCTTCAGCGATTCAATAAGATAACTTTCGCTTGCAGCCTGGTGCTGAAAAACCTCCCTGAAAGAGTGGAGAAGTTTCGGTGTGATTATCTTAAAAATAAAAATCTGGCACACAATAAAGAGAAAGACAACAAAAGTCAGGCTAAAGTTGTAATAATACATCAGGCCAAGATACAGAACTGCCGTAAGCATATCGAGGAAGACCTGAATACCTGTGCTGGTAAAAAAATTTGTTATCTTTTCGTTCTCCATAAAACGGGTAGTAATGTCTCCCACCTTGCGACTCTCGAAGAAAGATATTGGGAGATTCAGGATGTGCTTAAGAAAATCCGAAGCAAGCCGTATGTTGGCTTTCATACTAACATAGAGTATCAGCCGCTGTCTCACAAAACTCATCGTTGAACTGAACGCAACTACCATAAGGATTACAAGAACAGAAACAAAAAGCATGTCCCTGTTATCCTTCATAATGACGTTGTCAACTATGAACTTTGAAAAGATTGGGTAAAACAAATTCAGGACCTGAAGGCCGAGAGATGCCAAAGCTATTTCCCAGATATATTTTTTGTAAGGGGTAAAGTAAGTCTTAAACTGGCGGAGGGAAGGGATTTCCTCTTCTATTGTTTCGATTCTTTCAGTTGGATAAATATAGAGCGCATAGCGTGTCCAACCAGCAATAAAATCTTCCTTTGAATAGATCTTGCACCCCTGTCCGGGATCCGAAACCCAGACCTTGTCAGCAGTCATTTTGTTGACAACGATCCAGTGGTAACCTTTCCAGTTTACGATTGCCGGGAGAGATTCTTTCTTAAGATCATCGTATGTTGAAAGCATCGGGTCTATTTCAAAACCGAGTTCATTCAAAGCTGTCATAATATGATACATCGAAGCTCCCTGCTGGCCAACTCGTGTAAGTTCCCTCATCTTGTTAAGGTTCACGCGTTTTCCGTAATAGCGGCAGACAGTTGCAACAGCAGCAGCACCGCAATCCATCTGGCTGTGCTGCCTCACGGTGGGGAAACGATTCAGAGAATACTTGAGAGGTTTTTTGTATATATAACCACTCTTCGGAGCCGCTTCTTCGGGTTTCGCCTCTTCCTCTTTTTTAGATTCTTCAGGCTTGGGCTTTTCAATTTTCGATTCAATGATCGTATCGAGAGAAGCCGCAAACTCAGACTGCTCGAAAAGAGAAAGCATTAGCTCAAGTTTCGGGATGCAGATCACCTCAACAAAAGTTTCCGCAGTCAGAGTGGTGGTAAGCGGGGTTCCGATCCCATCCATAATGCTGCCGAGGATCTCTCCGCCGGAATGGAATTTTACTGCCCCGCCTCTTTTGTGGTCAGAGAGGGACTTAAAAACACCTTTATAAACATAAAAGATATCCGAACTGTCTTTGGTTGCATTCGGGAGAACCTCTCCCTGACTTAGTTTCAGCCTGGTAGATTCTTTAACAGCCTCTTCAATAGCCTCCATCGGGAGGGTGGTGTTAACGCTGCTAAGATTGATAAACTCACTTAAGCTGAATTTTACAATACCGGAAATTATCCTGGCTTCTGTTTCCGGAAATTCCAGGAAGACCTTTGTGAGGTCATTAGCGTTGATACTGATCAGTTCAGTTTTCGGACAGTCTGCATAATAAGAAAACTTGTGATGGTTAAATGCGTGTATAAACTCTTTGCCGAAGGATGAGTTTATCTGGAGAGTATCGATCAGCAGAGAGTTTGCCGGATTCTTCTCGCTCACAACCCGGACCGTACCGTTGGCTATGAATGAGAAGTCTGTAATCTCGGTGCCTGCGTCGCATATTAGTTCCCCGGCCTGATATTCCTCCTCAGTGCAGACTGCGGCAAGGCGGGAAACATCCTCAGGAGTTATGCCGGGAAAAACGGCGAACATTTTATTATATATTTCGGGATCAGTCATTACTTACTTTCAATTTTTCCCTGAAAACAACATGTTAATCAAACGCTGTTCCCCGGTGATTATTTCAATCTTGCAGGCAAGGCCTGAGATAAGTTCTATAACTGCTCCGTCTTTTACCAGAGATTTCTTTTCAGGAACAATTTTAACAGTAAACTCACCCACGTTGTTAACATCCTGGAGAATCTGCTCAACAACGCCTTTAAGGGAACCGTATTGCTGTCCGGGATAAGCGTCAAGTTCTATCTTAACCTGTTGCCCGGGCTTTATGCTGCCAACTTCGCGGTTATCAACCGTGGCGTAAATAACCATTGGGGAGTTGACTGGTTCAATAACGGCAAGGATAGAGGATTTAATAACCGACTGTCCTTTAAATCTCACATTCAGCTTGATAACTTTTCCGTCAAACGGCATAACAGTGACAAGTCCATTGTCGTCCAATCCCGCTGGGGGTGAAAGAGTTAAAAGAGTATCTCCTTCTTTAAGAATGTCCCCTTCTTTAGCGAAGAGAGAAGCAACTGTTCCGTTAGCGGAAACTTCAGAGTTGAAGTAGCCTCCTTCAGAAACGAGAGAGCCTTTAAGCGAAAAGACCGAGGAGACCTTTCCGAAATATAGAAGGGCAAGCGAAGCAACAATTCCGGTAATGATCAGATATATTGTCCCTCTCTGTATAAGCGAGGGGACCTTGATCAGAGTTTCGGAAGTTGTGACCTCTTCCATTTCATTGTTTGAAAATTTCTGCAGAGTAACCATATCGCTTCCGGAAATACCGGAGTGGCTATTGTCTTTAGTATTTGCCATCTTACTCAGATTTATTTTTTTGATATAAATAATAATAGAGTCCGCCGGCATCCATAAGTTCATCGTGAGTGCCTGACTCAATAATTTTTCCTTTATCCACCACAACTATTTTATCTGCATTAACAATAGTGCTAAGCCTGTGGGCAATAATAATAGTAGTTCGCCCTTCCATCATCGTATCAAGATTCCTGCTTACAATTCTTTCTGTCTCAGAGTCAAGGGCAGAAGTAGCCTCATCAAGAATCAGAACGCTTGGATTGTTGATCAAAGCCCTTGCAATAACAATACGCTGCCTTTGCCCGCCGCTGAGGGTCATTCCCCTTTCGCCGATAGGAGTGTCATATTCCATCGGGTACTTGCAAACAAACTCAGCCACCCCCGCAATCTTTGCAGTCTCTGCCATCTCCTCAAAGCTTATTTCAGGTGCGGGGAGAGTAATGTTTTCCCTTATTGTGCCGCTGAAGAGATAAGGCTGCTGTTCAACAAAACCAATCTGGTTGCGGAGGGAGGGGGGATCAACCTCAGAGATATCCCTTGAGTCGTAATAAATTTTTCCCTTGGTAGGTTCAAGCAGCTTGCTCAGAATATTAACAAGCGTGGTTTTGCCCGAACCGCTTCTGCCGACAAACGCAACCTTTTGTCCCGGCAGAATCTCTAGGTTTATATCCTCAAGGACGTAATCAGCAGCATCGTCATACTTATAAGAAACATTTTCCAGTTTAATGTGTCCCTTGAGAGGCTCGGTAATAATCATATTATTGTCCGGTTCCGTTTCAAGCGAAAGGACGTCGTTGATCCTGTCGAACGAAACGCGGATCTGCTGTATCTCATCCCACATCGTAATCAGTCCGTTGAGGGGAACCATAAGCAATCCCAAGGTAGCGCTAAAGGCAATCAGTTCACCCGTTGTAAGGCTCCCCTCAAGACACATTCTGGCACCGATTCCCAGAGTAACTATCGAGCTTCCCTGCATAAGGAGGGAACTTATCAGCCCAATCACAAATGCAAACATGGAGCCTTTGAACGAAGCCATTTTATGAGCAACAAATTTCTCCATACCCGATTCATAAAACAACTTTTCGGCTGACATCGACTTTACCGTAATAATGTTGCCGACCGATTCAATTAAAAACGACTGTGTATCGCTGAATTTTTCAAATACGGAAATCTCGTTTGCCCTTAATATCGGAGTGGCAAACAGGATAGTAACCGCATATCCCGCTACAAAGATAAGGGCATAAGCCGCAAGGGTGGAATTGGTTGAAAGTAATGCCACCAGGAAAATCAGGATTGAGATCGAGTCAACCGCAACCTTAAAAATATTAGTTGAGAGGAGATCAAGCAGTTTCTGGTTTTCAGAGAAGCGGGTAAGGAAATCCCCCACACGCCACTTGAGGAATACCTTCTGGGGAAGAAGGAGAATGTGCTTAAAGAAACGGAAAATCATCTGTGCGGAAGCGCGCCTCATTGTGTGGGAAACAAGGAGCATTCTCAGAGATTCACCGATCAGTTTGAACCCCGTTACAAGCACCATGCCTATTAACATAAGCCCCAGCAAAGACCAGTCCTCAAAAACAAAAACTTTGTCTATAATTACCTGGGAGAAGAGAGGAATAACCAGATTAAGTACCTGAAGCAGAACCGAAATCACAACTATTGAAACAATAAGTGACTTGAACGGCTTCATTATCGGAACGAACCTGCTTACCAGTGTGGTGATCTTAGCCCCGTTTTTGCCGAAGTCCGGGGAGACGGAAACAGTTAAAAGTTTCTTGTTCCACTTCTCAACAAATTCCTTAGAGCCTACCTTAAAGAGTCCCTTCTCCGAACCGACAAGGATAATCTCTTTGCTGGTGAAAGAGTAAAGGAGGCAGAGCTCTTTATTTTCCCATTCAACAACTGCCGGGAGGTTAATTTCCTTTAGCTGGCATAGGTTAAGCTTAACCATGCGTGTAAGGAATCCGGTACTCTCTAACTTGCGGCTGACAGAGACAAGATCATCAGGAATTTTTGCCAGAATCTGTTTCTCAATAATCTTTTTCAGCGAAAGCTTTATTCCGTAATACTGCTGAATTGAAGCAAGGCAGGCAACGCCGTTAAGGATTTTATTGTTCGTAACCGCAAAAGAGATCTCCTGTACCTTAATTCCGGATTTAATATTTCCCCTCTTAATGATGATTGACGGTTTTTCTGTAGCGGCCACCGTTTCAGAAGCAAGGAGAGTGTCATACTGTAAATTCCGGTTTCCGAAGTGGAGATTAATAAATGCGGCAACTTCCGGCTTTAAGCCAGAGAGGTCAGAATAGTCTTTTCTGTAAAAACAAAAAACTTCAGAGTCAGTTTCCGCAACAGCCGATTCAAAAGAAGGGGCATCATGCAGAAGTGCTGATTCCCCGATAACATCTCCCGGCTTTGCCTTAATAAGGAGTTTTTTGTTGAGGGAGTCCTTAACGAGCTTAACCTTTCCCCTGAAAATTATAGCCGCAAAATCCCTCACTTCTCCCTCTTTGAAGAGAGTTTCGCCGGGTCTTAATTTCTTATAGTGAAGGTTTTCAATAACCTTGTTTTTCTGAGGGAGCGTTAGGGAAGAGAAGAGATCAAGACCCCAGAGGAATTTATTCCGCTCAAGAAACTCAAATCTCTCCAGAAGGAGCTCTTTTAGCTCCGGTTTTTTATCTATAATAGTTTTATATGCAGCATAAGGGAACTTCAGCAGGGAGACATTCCCCGCGGCGCGGACTGCATAGACAAACTTGTCTTTATTGACTGCGGCTCCTTCCCCAAGACTGCTCCCCGTTTCAATTGTAAGGATCGTAACAGTTTTATTAAGGAGCGAATGGATTACGCGAGCCTTGCCGCTGATAATAAAATAGATATAATCCGCCGGATCATCCTTGTTAATAATGATATCCCCAAGCTTAAGTTCAACAGGAACCAGCTGGGAAATCAGGGAATCCTGTTCACCCTCATCAAGGCGTGAAAAGAGATAATGTCGTTTTAATAAGGTTTTAGTATCCAACTATAGTCTACTGTAATTTTAGAGAATCCCGAAGAGGATAAGTAAAAAAAAATAATTCTAATTTAACAAATCAAATATATATATCTGCTGGATATTAAGGAGCATATCATTAATTGCAAAACATAGCGGAACCCCTAGTGGCTATATGTAATCTGCACTCAAAACCGTCGCAGCACACCTCCTTGGCAGTAGCACAGCTATAATGTTGTTGTATACATTCGCCGCCGAACACTTTTTCGTAATCTTCGGGAGAAAGTTTATAAGCCCTTGCCGGCAGTTCTTCAATTTTTATCACAAGTTTTTTCATATATCCTTTTATCCTTTATTGGTAAATCAGAACGAACATCGAAACTCGTGTTTACTTACTATCGAAAAACGAAACATATTTAGACTGATGCCTTTCGATATCTCCTTTTTAGTAATGCTATAATTTGGTGCACAGAAGAGAGTCATCATCGCAATAATAACCGGAACAGCATACGAGCCCATCACATCTAAGGCAAACCTCTGTTTCACCCAGACACACCCCCCCGAAAACTTTGGATAATATATCAGGGTCAAGTTTGTGTGCCCTGACCGGGAGCTCTTCAATTTTTATTACAAGTTTTTTCATAAGAATTTAATTAGTTTGTTTCGTGTTCCTTTTTCTCATCACCCCCTATCCGACGGGCGGGACATCGGTTAATGAGATCAAATTATCCCACCGTTACAATCCTCAACCACCGCAACTGGCTACACTTTGCATTGACCCTCCGCAGTTGTTATTGCAGCAATCTCCGCCACAACCGCATATATCGCCATCCTGCAGACACCCCCCGAAAACCCTTTCTAATTCGGAAAAATCAAGTTTCTGAACCCTGATCGGGAGCTCTTCTATTTTTATTACAAGTTTTTTCATAAGAAGTTTGTAAGTTTATGTGGAAATAAAACTCTGTTTATGGTTTCCCTGGAGCCCAAAAAAGACTGTTCCTTAAGGAGCAAAAGCCTGACGCGTACAAATGTCGCCGGCAAATCCAGCACTGCACCTGCAGCAATTTTAATTACAGGCTTTTCAAATGAACGCTTACCAGACGTCCTCGCAGTAATAATCGTAACCAACGTTGTCGCCGCCTTGCAATACCGGGTACAAACCCTCGCAGCACCTATAACAGCCGTTCGCAGTTGACCCACCCTCGCCAACACAACCTCCAAACACAATGTTATAATACTCAGGAGAGAGCCTGTTTGCTCTTGCCGGGAGTTCGTCTATTTTTATTACAAGTTTTTCCATAAATCTTTCTTGGTTTATTAATAAACACCCATAAGGGCAGATTAATTTCTTACGCAAAAAATGTTCCGCCGCAATATAGCACTCTCATCCGCCCTGGGCACATTCTCGCCAGAACACTTTTTTCTCTACCTCCTCAATGTGGCAGAAGTCAGGACAACCCTTCTCAGATGCTACACAAACCCATTAGGCAGTAAGAGCAACAATCTGCACCCTTCTCGCAAGGGTCTCCTTCCCACCCACACCCACCGAAAACCCTTTCTAAATCAGAAGAATTAAGTTTGTGTGCCCTTACGGGGAGCTCTTCAATTTTTATTACAAGTTTTTTCATAAATCTTTCTCGGTTTATTAATAAATACCCATAAGGGCGGATTAATTTCTTACGCAATAATTAAAACCGGGGAAAACAGCCTTGCAATTGTTATTCCAACAATCACCGTCATTATAGCACTCTCATTTGCCCCGGGCACATTCGCCCCCGAACACTTTTTTCTCCACCTCCTCAATGTGGGAGCATTCAGTCCAATCCTATGCAGACGAGGTTGCCCGAAGATAACCAAGGGCAGTACAAGCAACAATCTGCATCCTTCTCGCACGGGGTTCCTTTCCGCCCACACCCCCCGAAAACCTTTTCTAAATCAGAAAAATTAAGTTTGTGTCCCCTTACCGGGAGATTTTCAATTTTAATTACAAGTTTTTTCATATATTTTTCTCGGTTTATTAGTTAATGGTTAACCAGCGAATGTTGTGGATTCTTTTTGGGGGACAAGGAGCGGTTCCATGAATATCCTTACTCTTTCAAGGTATTCTTCGGGGAATTTGCCCACCCATTTTTCTTTAATGATTCCGTTTTCCACAAGTACTGCGGTCGGAACGCCTTTAATCATGGTATTCCAGAGGAGCTTATCCATATTTATAATTGGGAAGCGGATAAGGTGATCTTTTTTGAACTCTTCCACCTCATTGCCGCTTACGTTCATAATCCCGAAAACACGGGGGAGGTCCTTCTGCGTATTCATAATATTTATAAGTGGCATCCACTTTTTGCAGTGAGGACAACTCTTCCCGAGGAAGATTATGAAATACTTCTGCGTCTCCGGCTCAAGCTTAATATCAGGAACCCATTTCTGCTTCCAGGTCCTTCCCTGCTTAAGGCGGGAGATCTCCATCAGTTCTTCATTAAACGATTTCTTTGAGTAGATAAAGGCAAGGATAAACACAACCGCAAGGGCTGCCAGCTTTATCGCCTCATACAAATCCGTCCTTAGGGCAAGGGGGGAATTAATAAAGTTATCCTCAAGCAGCAGATAAGCCGGAACAAGAAGAAGGATATAGAGAATGTCAAGCATCATGCTCGTTGCGGGCTTAATTGCTAAAAGACCCCCATAGCATCCGCAGTCTTCAACTTTGCCGGTGGATGTGCTCCAGAATGTTACGGCAATAAAGAAGAGGAGAATAACCAGGGCAAAAAGAATCAGTATCTGCGGCTGGAAGAAAAAGATAAGGGCAAAGCCCAGAACCGTTTCAAAAGCAATAAGAGCGAAGGTTATCTCGGGAAGCCGCTTCCGGGGCCCGACACCCAGCTTGTAAAGATGGGTTGCGAATGAACGGCTGTCAATTATCTTAACAAAGCCTGAAACTATAAAAACTATGCCTACAGGGAGCATAAGCAAAAAAGAAATCATATAACAAAATCCGCATTGGTTTAATAACCGGAAACTCAATCCTGAGAACCGGAGATCCTCAGGATTGCTTATTTCCTTAAATACAATTGAAACTTAAAAAAGTTGGAAAACTTTCCGGAATAACTTTAATCTTCCAAAACAGGATAAGTTATTCTTGCATCAGCCTTCAGCTTATTAAGAAGATTGGTGAATAAAGCAAACTGTATGGTGCTTTTTTCTTTTGCAAGATCTGCTTTGGTGATAGCTCCGATCTTGAAGATGTTGTAACCCTTTTCAGTTTTAACGGGAGCAATAACAGTGCCCGGTTTTGCATTAGGAGCAAAAGCAATTGCTTCAACTTCGCCGGTTACGTCTTCTCTCTTCAGGTCTCCTACATAGCCCCCGATTTTAGCCGTTCTTTCATCTTTTGAATATTCAACCGCAGCCTGATAAAAGCTTAAGCCTTCTTCGGTAATCTGTGCATGGATCTCCTGTGCGGTAGCTTCGTCATCGAGGCGGATTGAGTAAAGTTCAACCTTGTCAAAAGCAAGTTTATTCTCTGCAAAGTATGCTTCAATTTCTTTATCGGAGAAACTATTGCGGAGCTTGTTTCTTAAGAGCATCATATCTGTTCCGGTCTGAACGCCTTCAGGGGAAACATTATTGCTCTTGAGCCAGAAGAGGGTTTTTTCAACTGTTTCAAGGTTGCGCTGATATCTTAACTCATCTACAGCTACCTGGAGTTCTTCGTCGGTATTAGTTATCCCGACTTTAGCAGCGTGCTGGCGGATAAGCAGGTTGTCGATTGTTTCGGTCAGAAATTTGTTATCGTGGAGAATATCGATTTCAAGAGCGTCTTTAACCGGGAAATCTTCGCCGTTTACGTTTAACAGGTGTTTCATAGTAGGTTCCTTATATCGTTGGATAATGAAATATATATTTTATGTAATTAATTTTGCCGGCACTGAATTGCCGGTAATTGGTTCTCAATTTTCGCAGGTAATCAGATTACCAGTTGTCGATGCACAAACCGTTATAACACACTAAACCGATTGCGCAGTCACAAGTCCTCTCACAGGGTTCGCCTTTTTTTGAGGAGGGAGGCTTTTCCGATGATTTCTTCTTCGAATTATAGTCTTCCCTTTTGGGAAGATCTGTAACGCTGACCCTTAGTTTCAGTCCTGTTTTTTTTATGTTTTCAGAATCGACAGCCATTGTTCAGAATTACTTGTAAATATTAATATTAAAATAGTTAAAACCGTCACAAAAAAAAAGTAAAAAGAGCAAAATATTGTGCATTTTGATTCTCAAATCCATAAGCCCTGAACGGGATCTGCTAACCCTCACACACACAGAGTTACCGGGGCAAAAAGAGACATCTGAGGCTGGTAAACACACCTATATCCTGGACAGCAAACGAGTTTGCCATCACAATACAGACCTTCGCCTCGGCACTCGCCGCCAAAGATATTGCTATAGTCACTGGCAGAAAGTTTGCGTCCCCTTACGGGAAGCTCTTCAATTTTAATTACAAGTTTTCGCATAAATCTAAATCCTTTTATGTCTGATATTTTATTAAACACATTGAAGAAAATCCATAGTCCAGTGAGTACACGTATATTCAGGACAGCAGGGAGCTTTTGCATCGCTGCACAAACTTTCGTAACCTTCGCAACCGCCAAAGATATTGCTATAGTCACTGGCAGAAAGTTTGTGTCCCCTGACGGGAAGCTCTTCAATTTTAATTACAAGTTTTCGCATAAATCTAAATCCTTTTATGTCTGATATTTTATTAAATACAACGAAAAAACCAAAAAGTTGGTAAATGTTTTTTCCTGAATTACCGCCCCCGGGCACGAAACCTCTATAACACATTCATCCGGTCTTGCAGTCGCAGATTCTCCGGCCGGTTTTCACCTTCAGGAGGAGGGCGATTAATTCTTTTATTAAGAATTAATTATTATTGGCACAAAATAGTTAAAGCCGCCTCAAAACAAAAGAGAAAAAATTGCACATTTTGATTCTCAAGTCCAAAAGTTCTGAACGGTATCTGCTAATAACACAAATTTGCCATCGCCCAGGATCTAACGTAAGTACACGTATATTCGGGACAGCATGGAGTTTTTATGTTGCAGCGGTCACCGAAACCTTCGCAACCGCCAAAGACTTTGGTATAGTCATCGACAGAAAGTTTGTGTCCCCTTACGGGAAGCTCTTCAATTTTAATTACAAGTTTTTGCACAAATTTAAATCCTTTTATGTCTGATATTTTATTAAATACAACGAAAAAGCCAAAAAGTCGGTAAATATTTTTTCCTGAATTACCGCCTCCGGGCACGAAACCTCTATAACACATTCATCCGGTCTTGCAGTCGCAGATTCTCCGGCCGGCTCCACCTTTTTCGGAGGTCTTTTAAGTCAGCGTAAAAACATATATCCTGGAAGCAAATTACCAAATATATTTGAAAAAAAAGGAAAAAATTTGGGGTTTTGTCCGGTCCATCGGATTGGAAAATTCAAAAAGATAAACCCAAAACCAGAAAAAACCCTCTCAGCTTCATCCCGCTAATTCCTTCCGAACATACTCAAACAAGGCCTTGAATGCGTACTGAATGCGTACTGAATGCGTGGTGAATGCGTGGTGAATGCGTGCTGAATGTGTACTTCTCTCAATATTGATTTACTCCCTTTAGTCCCTCGTCCCCCACCCTTTTTCTAAATGCTTATCTGCTGCGCAGCAAAAAACGGAATTTTAATTTAATTTCGAAAAATTTTGACTTGGAGAGATTAAGTGGAATGAATTACTTTTACTTAGTTGTTTTATTTAATTATCATACCCCAAAAAGGAAAATATGAAACCTGCTGAATACTGGATAGAAAATCTTAATCTGCAACCGCATCCCGAAGAGCGTGTTGCACAATGAGCTAAATTTTGGTGATGCCTTTTTATTTTAGCACATTAAATATTTTTAATCACCAAGACAATAGTTTTCCGTTTCTATAAAATATTCTTTTGCAAACCAACACATT